>Ga0222427_100513_pt1 | contig 54794 bp, 45 predicted proteins | sample 2B20Ametagenome_FD_182890 | JGI IMG/M metagenome (GOLD analysis project Ga0222427, IMG submission 182890) | Enriched microbial communities from leaf-cutter ant dump, University of Wisconsin, Madison, United States - 2B20A (version 2) | ecosystem: Environmental > Terrestrial > Nest > Insects nest... | reverse complement strand
ATCGGGCGCCATCGAGCAGGACGCGGACATGATCGTGTTCATCTATCGCGACGAGTACTACAACAAGGAAAATTCGCCGGACAAGGGCCTGGCCGAGATCATCATCGGCAAGCACCGCGGCGGCCCGACCGGCTCGTGCAAGCTCAAGTTCTTCGGCGAATACACCCGTTTCGATAACCTGAGCCACGACAGCATCGGTGCGTTCGAGTAAGGCATCGCCGGCAATCACGAAGAAAGGGCCGCAGTGGCCCGAAGCCAAAGGACAGACACCATGACGATCAAAGCCTGGGGCGCACACGCGGGCGACCAGCCCCTCCAGCTCCTCGACATCACCCGGCGCGCGCCGGGCACGCACGACGTGCGCATCGACATCGCCTATTGCGGGGTATGCCATTCGGACATCCATCAGGTGCGTTCGGAATGGGCCGGCACCCTGTACCCCTGCGTGCCGGGCCACGAGATCGTCGGCCGGGTGGCGGCGGTGGGAGCGCAAGTGACGGATTTCCGGATCGGCGATCTGGTCGGCGTCGGCTGCATCGTCGACAGCTGCAGGCAGTGCGCCGACTGCGGGGAAGGGCTGGAAAACTATTGCGACCACATGGTCGGCACCTACAACGGCCCGACCGCGGATGCGCCCGGCCATACGCTGGGCGGCTACTCGCAGCAGATCGTCGTGCACGAACGCTACGTGCTGCGCATCCGCCACCCCGAGGCGCAGCTGGCCGCGGTGGCGCCGCTGCTGTGCGCCGGCATCACCACCTGGTCGCCGCTGCGCCACTGGCAGGTAGGGCCGGGGCACAGGGTGGGGGTGGTCGGCATCGGCGGCCTCGGCCACATGGGCATCAAGCTGGCGCATGCGCTGGGCGCGCACGTGGTGGCCTTCACCACGTCCGAATCCAAGCGCGATGCGGCCACGGCGCTGGGCGCGGACGAAGTGGTCGTCTCGCGCAATGCCGAAGAAATGAAGACGCAGCGCAGGCGCCTCGACTTCATCCTCAACACGGTGGCCATGCCGCACGATCTGGATGCCTTCCTGGGGCTGCTCAAGCGCGACGGCACGATGGCGCTGGTCGGCGCGCCGGCCACGCCGCATCCGTCGCCAAACGTGTTCAACCTGATCATGAAGCGTCGCGCCATTGCCGGCTCGATGATCGGCGGCATCCCCGAGACGCAGGAAATGCTGGATTTCTGCGCCGGGCACGGCATCGTCGCCGACATCGAGCTGATCCGCGCCGACGAAATCAATCAGGCCTACGAGCGCATGCTGAAGGGCGAAGTGAAGTATCGCTTCGTCATCGACAACGCCAGCATGGCGGGGTGAGTCGGGGGATGCCGGTGTTGTAGGAGCGACGTGAGTCGCGACTCACGTCGCTCCTGCAAGATGCGGGGATAGGCAGTCAGGCTGCCTTTCTCGCCGCCAATTGCCGCAACACGTACTGCAACAGACCACCATTGCGGAAGTATTCGACTTCCTTCGGCGTCAGCAGCAGCACATGGGCCTGGAAGCTCTTGCGGGTGCCATCGGCGCGGGTGGCGGTAACCGTGGCGAGCTTGGCCTTGCCATCGTCCAGCCCGGTGACGTCGAAGCTCTCGGTGCCGTCCAATCCCAGCGTCTGCGCGTTCTCGCCGGCCTGGAACTGCAGCGGCAGTACGCCCATGCCGACCAGATTGGAGCGGTGGATGCGCTCGAAGCTCTCGGCGATCACCGCCTTCACCCCGAGCAGGTTGGTGCCCTTGGCCGCCCAGTCGCGGCTGGAACCGGTGCCGTATTCCTTGCCGGCGATGACCACCAGCGGCACGCCGTCGGCCTTGTATTTCATCGCCGCATCGTAGATGGACATCTTCTGTGGCTGGCTTTCATCGGTACGAAGTGCACCGAAGTACAGCGTGTTGCCGCCTTCCTCGCCGCCGAAGAACAGGTTCTTGATGCGGATGTTGGCGAAGGTGCCGCGTACCATCACGTCGTCGTTGCCGCGCCGTGAGCCGTAGCTGTTGAAGTCGGCCGGCTGCACGCCGCGCGACTGCAGGAAGCGGCCGGCCGGCGAGTCCTTCTTGATGTTGCCGGCCGGGGAGATGTGGTCGGTGGTGATCGAGTCGCCGAACAGGCCCAGCACGCGCGCGCCGAAGATGTCGCCGATGCTGCCGACCTGCATGGTCATGCCGTCGAAGTAGGGCGGGTTCTTGATGTAGGTCGAGTCCGTGTTCCACTGGTAGGCCTGGCCTTCGGGCGATTCGATGCGCGCCCAGCGGCTGTCGCCCTTGAACACGTCGGCGTAGTTCTGCTTGAACATCTCCGGGCCGATGGTGGCGGCGATGACGTCGCCGATCTCCTTGCTGCTCGGCCAGATGTCGCGCAGGTACACCGGCTGGCCGTCGCTGCCGGTGCCCAGCGGCTCGCGGGTCAGGTCGATGTCGGTGGTGCCGGCCAGCGCATAGGCCACCACCAGCGGCGGGCTGGCCAGGTAGTTCATCTTCACTTCGGGGTGGATGCGGCCCTCGAAGTTGCGGTTGCCCGACAGCACCGAGGTCACCACCAGGTCGCCGGCGGCGATGCCGGCGCTGACTTCCAGCGGCAACGGGCCGGAATTGCCGATGCAGGTGGTGCAGCCATAGCCGACGACGTAGAAGCCGACTTTTTCCAGTTCGTCCAGCAGCCCGGCTTTTTCAAGGTAGTCGGTGACCACCCGCGAGCCCGGCCCGAGCGAGGTCTTGACCCACGGCTGGCGCTTCAGCCCGCGCGCGGCGGCGTTGCGCGCCAGCAGCCCGGCGCCGACCATCACCGCCGGGTTGGAGGTGTTGGTGCAGGAGGTGATGGCGGCGATCACCACCGCACCGTCCTTGAGCTTGATCGGCTGGCCGTCGATCTCGATGTGGGCCACGCCCTTGCTCAGGCCGTCGTTGCCCACCGCCGCAGTGCCGCCCTCGGCGATGAAGTCGGCCACCTCCGGGCTGCGCTTGTCGCGCGCGGCCGCCAGCGGGGCCACCGCCTGGCGGTAGGCCTGCTTCATGTCGCCCAGCAGCACCCGGTCCTGCGGGCGCTTGGGGCCGGCGAGCGAAGGCTGCACGTCGCCCATGTCCAGCTCCAGCGTGGCGCTGTACTGCGCGTGCGGGCTGTCGGGCGTGTGCCACAGGCCCTGCGCACGGGCGTAGGCTTCCACCAGTGCAATCTGCTCCTCGCTGCGGCCGGACAGGCGCAGGTAGTTCAGCGATTCGGCGTCGATCGGGAAGATGCCGCAGGTGGCGCCATACTCCGGCGCCATGTTGCCGATGGTGGCGCGGTCGGCCAGCGGCAGGTGCTGCAGGCCGTCGCCGTAGAACTCGACGAACTTGCCGACCACGCCCAGCTCGCGCAGCATCTGGGTGACGGTGAGCACCAGGTCGGTGGCGGTGGCGCCCTCGGGCAGCCTGCCGGTCAGTTTGAAGCCGACCACCTGCGGGATCAGCATCGACGAGGGCTGGCCGAGCATCGCCGCCTCGGCCTCGATGCCGCCCACGCCCCAGCCGAGCACACCGATGCCGTTGATCATGGTGGTGTGCGAATCGGTGCCGAACACGGTGTCCGGGAACGCCCATGTTTCGCCATCGATAGCGCGCTCCATCACCACGCGGGCGAGGTTCTCCAGGTTCACCTGGTGCACGATGCCGGTGTTCGGCGGCACCACCTTGAAGTTGCCGAACGCCTTCTGGCCCCAGCGCAGGAAGCTGTAGCGCTCGCGGTTGCGCTCGAATTCGATCTTGCCGTTGAGATCCAGCGCGTCGGCGCGGCCGAACACGTCCACCTGCACCGAGTGGTCGATGACCAGTTCGGACGGGATCAGCGGGTTGATCTGCTCGGCGTCGCCGCCGAGCTTGACCACCGCGTCGCGCATCGCCGCCAGGTCCACCACACAGGGCACGCCGGTGAAATCCTGCAGCACCACGCGCGCCGGCATGAAGGCGATCTCGGTGTCCGGCTCGGCGGCGGGGTTCCAGCGTGCCACCGCCTCGATGTGCTCCGGCCCGACGGTGATGCCGCCGTCCTCGTGCCGGAGCAGGTTCTCCAGCAGGATCTTCATCGACCAGGGCAGGTGGGAGATGTCGAACCGTTCGCCCAGCTTGGGCAGGCTGGCATAGGTGTAGGCCTTGCCGTTGACGTGCAGTTGGCTGCGGGTGGAGAACGTGTCGCTCATGGCGGGCTCCTTGTCGTGGGTGGCTTGCGGCGGCCGTTGCGGCCGCTGACGCTGGCAACGGGGCGCGGGCCCCGTCCATCAACCGGTGGTTCGAGTATGGACGAATCCACCGGCGTGGCGCGCATCGCGCTGGCGCCAGCTTATGCACCGGTATGTTGCAAAGGCGTCACGGGGGACAAGGAACCCCGGTGACGCGGCTGGGAAACGGGTGCTTACCTGCCGCGCCCGAACAGCATGCCGATGCCGACCACGACCAGCAGCGCCGGCCACCAGGTGGCCAGCATCGCGCCGATGTTGCCGTTGATCCAGCCGAGGTTCTTGGCCAGGAAGAACAGGCCGACGATGATCAGGATCAGTGCGGCAATCAGGTTGGAGCGCATCGGCGTGCAGGCCCGTGGTTGGAGTGGCGGCTATCGTAGCCGCTGCCGCCAGATTTCGACACGCTCGGCCAGCACGCCGGAGTCCAGGCGCTGCGCCGGGCCGCTGCCCCATACCGGGCCGGGCCAGGCCGCGTCGCCCTCGTGGCGGCCGACCAGGTGCACGTGCAGCTGCCGCACGATGTTGCCGAGCGCGCCGATGTTGAGCTTGGTGACGTTCGGTTTCTGCTTCAGGTGCCGGGAAATCTGGTCGATCTCGGCCAGCAGCAGGCGTTGCTGGCTGCCGTCCAGGTCGATCCACTCGCTGGCGCCGGCCACGCGCGGCACCAGCACGATCCACGGGAAGCGGCCGTCGTTCATCAGCCGGATCTGGGACAGCGGGCCGTCGGCGACCAGTACGCTGTCGGCGGCAAGGCGGGTATCAAGCTCGAAATCGGATGTCACGGCTTCGGTCATCGCAGGTTCTCTTCGAGGAAGGCCAGGGTGCGTTCGCGGGCCAGGTCGGCGCTCGCGGCGTGGTAGTGCGTGCCGACCTCGCGGTTGAAGGCATGCTCGGCCGGATAGACATATACCGGCATTGCCGGTTGCTTTTCACGATGCGCTGCAACGGCGGTCGCCGGGATGGAGGGGTCGAGCTCGCCGAAATGGAAGATGGCCGGGGCCTTGAACGGGATATCGAGGAAGGGCACGTTGCGCGCGCCGTAGTAGCTGGCCGAGGGCAGGCCCAGCCGCTGCGCGGCGAGCAGGGCGATGGTGCCGCCCCAGCAGTAGCCCACGGTGCCGACCTTGCCGTAGCTGGCCAGCGCGCGGGCGGCGGCGTCCACGATGTCCACCGCGCGGTCCACGCCGAGCGCGTCCACCAGCGCCTTGCCGCGGTCCGTGCCGGCGGCGTCGTAGTCCAGTTCCAGCCCCGGTTCGAGCGGGTCGAAGAACGCCGGCGCCAGCACCGCGTAGCCGGCGGCGGCGTATTGCCCGGCGACGCGGCGGATGTGGGCGTTGGCGCCGAAGATTTCCTGTATCACCACCAGCCCGGCGCGTGGCGTGGCGTCGGGCAGGGCCTGCCAGGCGCGGACCGGGCCGTGGGCGGTATCGAGGGTGATCCACTGGGACATGGGGGTTCCTTGCGCGGCGGGAAAGGTTCAAGCGTACTCGCAGGGGCGGGCAGGGCGTGCCTGCGCAATGGCGCGCGTCCCCTCGATCATCACCATCCCGCCCGGGCGCCGCCCAGCAGGGGCGTGGCGCCTCCGGCCGGATGGAGGTTCAGGCCGGCCCGGTATAATCGCCGCGCTTCCGGCCCCAGGTCATTCCGATCCCCGGCCCCCAGAACCGCAGATTCCATGTCCCAGCTGAACCCCAAAGTCGGCTTCGTCAGCCTTGGTTGCCCGAAGGCCCTGGTCGATTCCGAGCGCATCCTCACCCAGTTGCGGGTGGAGGGCTACGACATCGTGCCGTCCTATGACTCGGCCGACGTGGTGGTGGTCAACACCTGCGGCTTCATCGACTCGGCAGTGGCCGAATCGCTGGATGCCATCGGCGAGGCGATGAGCGAGAACGGCAAGGTCATCGTCACCGGTTGCCTGGGCAAGAAGGGCGACATGATCCGCGAGCATTACCCGGACGTGCTGTCGGTGTCCGGCCCGCAGGACTACGCCACGGTGATGGAGGCGGTACACACCGCGCTGCCGCCCAAGCACGATCCGTTCATCGATCTTGTTCCCGATTACGGCATCAAGCTGACCCCACGCCACTACGCCTACCTGAAGATTTCCGAGGGCTGCAACCACCGTTGCAGCTTCTGCATCATTCCGTCGATGCGCGGTGACCTGGTGTCGCGCCCGGTCGATGAAGTGCTGCGTGAGGCCGAGCGCCTGGTCAAGGGCGGCGTGCGCGAGCTGCTGGTGGTGTCGCAGGACACCTCGGCCTACGGCGTGGACCGCAAGTACGCGCCGGGCACCTGGCGCGGCAAGGAATACGCCACGCGCATGAAGGCGCTGTGCGAGGGGCTGGGCGAGCTGGATGCGTGGACCCGCCTGCATTACGTCTATCCATACCCGCACGTCGATGACGTGGTGCCGTTGATGGCGCAGGGCAAGGTGCTGCCGTATCTGGACATCCCGTTCCAGCACGCCAGCCCGCGCATCCTCAAGCTGATGAAGCGCCCCGGCGCGGTGGACAAGACGCTGGAGCGGGTGCTGCGCTGGCGCGAGATCTGCCCGGACATCACCGTGCGCTCGACCTTCATCGTCGGCTTCCCCGGTGAGACCGAGGCCGAGTTCGAGCAGTTGCTCGACTTCCTCGACGCCGCCCAGCTCGACCGCGTCGGTGCGTTCGCCTATTCGCCGGTCGAGGGCGCCACTGCCAACGACCTGCCCGATCCGGTGCCGGAAGAGGTGAAGCAGGAGCGTCTTGCGCGCTTCATGGAAAAGCAGGCGGCCATTTCCGCCGCGAAGCTGGAGGCGAAGATCGGCAGCGTGCAGCAGTGCCTGGTCGATGTGATCGAGGACGGCATCGCGGTGGCGCGCTCCAAGGCCGATGCGCCGGAGATCGATGGGCTGGTGCACATCCAGAATGCCGCCGACGCCGGGCTGCGCGTCGGCGATTTCGTCGATGTGGAAATCACCGACAGCGACGAGCACGACCTGTTCGGTGATGCCCTCGCCAAACCGGCGCCGAAGACGTTCGACCTCAAGGTGCTGTGAGCGAAACCGAAGCGGCCGGGGTACGGCGCAGGTTCGTCGCCCCGCCGCGCGGACAGGTGGCGGCGGCCTGTTTCGCGCACCCGCTGTTTGCCGGTTTCGGTGCTTTCAGGGACCTGATGGACGCGCCCGGTTGGCCGGCCATCGACGCGCTCAACATGCGGATGCCGCTGCCGGGCAAGCGTTTCGTCGCGCAGGATGCAGCGCTGCTTGCCGATGGCCTGCACTACGAGGTGCGCATCAGCGCGCGTGGCCGCATCGCCACGCGCGCGGAGAACTGGCACGACCTGTTCAACGCGATGGTGTGGATGCGCCACCCGGCCATCAAACTGGCACTCAATGCACGACAATGCCGGCACATCGCGGTGATGGGGCCGCACCGGCGCAATCGCGCGCAGGCGGCCTTGACCCAGTTCGATGAAACCGGGTTGGTGGTGCGGGTGCGCGATGCCGGCCTGCTGGCGGCGTGGGACCAGCATGACTGGCGCGCGCTGTTCGTGGATGGCGCAGCGCAATGGCGCAGCGGCGGCATCGCCGTTGCCGCGGTGATCGGCCATGCGCTGTTGGAACAGGCGCTGCTGCCCGGCCGTCTGCTGGTCGGCAAGTGCGTGGTGGTGCAGGGCGATGACGACGATGCCTGCGTGGCGCGTGTCGCCACGGCGATCGCGCAGGAAAATATGCTGGAAGATCCGCTGGAGTTGCGGCCCTTGCCGTTGGCCGGCATACCCGGTTGGCACGCCGGGCAGGATGCGGGTTTTTACACGCAGGCCGATTATTTCCGACCAAGGCGAGAAGGCCGCATGTATCCACCATCCCTGCATGAACCGTAGGAGTGCAGTTTGCTGCGCGATGAAGCTCTACCGGTAAAGCCACATCGCGCAGCAAGCTGCGCTCCTACGAAGAGCCACCATTGCAGCCGCGGTGTGGACCGGGGTTCAGAAGTGATCGCCCTGCGCTTCCCCAGCAAAGGCCAGGGTCAATCCGCCGGGGCCGATGTTCATCATCCCGGTGATGCTCATCGACAGCACATGCAGGCGTACGCCTTCCTGCTCGCAGGTCCCGCGCAGCCGCGCGAGCGCTTCGACCCGCAGCACGTCTTCCACCGGGCCGGCGTAGGAAATGATCAGGTGCGGCGCATACAGGCCGCGCCGCACTTGCGCCTCGGCATGGGCGAACAGGCGGCTCCATGCTTCTTCGCGGCCGCGGCATTTGCCGATCGGGTGGGTATCGCCGTGGCGGCCGAGGACGATCGGCTTGATGTTCAGCGCGCTGCCCAGCAATACGCTTAGCAGCTTGATGCTGCGGTCGCCGCGCACGCGCGAACGGGTGCGTGCATAGCCGAGGTTGTCGGGTACGTAATAGGTGTGGGTGGCGTCGATGATGCGTTGCAGGGCGTCGCGGATGTCCTTGGCTGGCATCTGGGCGGCCAGCATGTCCATCAACGCCATTGCCGGGATGCCGGAGCCGGCAAACATGTTGCGGGTGTCGATGACCCTGAACTGGAATGGCCGGGTGATACCGGAGGCCTGCCGGCTGGTGCGGATGGCGTTCATCGCCAGCGTGCTGCCGTGGCGGGCGGCATCGTGGATCGGGCTGCGGCTGGAGGTGATCGTCAGGCAGAACACCGAGTCGTATTCCAGCGCGAAGCGTTCGAGGAAGAACGCGCTCATCTGCGACGCGTCCAGCGGTATCGATTGCCCGGTGACGCCTTCGCCGTTGGCGTTCTCGCGCATGTAGCGGCTGGTGGCGTCGGCGTCGTGCTGGTCGACGTAGGTGGCCGAGCCGATGCGGATGGGGATAGGGATCACCGCCACGTCCGGGTGGGTAATGAAATCCGGCGATACGTCGCAGGAGGCGTCGATGACGACACCGATGCGTGCCTGGCGGCGTTGGTGGGCGGCGTCCTGTTCGACGGGTTCCGCGGCGGTGGATACGTGCATGTTTCTTCCGTGGCGACATGGGCGTCGAGGGAGAAATACACAGGCGGGGCAAGTGGCGTCAAATACGTGCAGGTATGGTCCTGGCAACGGTGTCCTAGTCGCTTGATTTCACAATGCGGGCCACGAATCCGCATGTGCCGGCGCATGCGGCGAGTGCGCGGAATCACGGGCGCGTGCCCGCTGCGCTGGCCGGCAGGTGCTGTTACGGGGTGTAGTCGATGCCGATGATGGCGAACCCCTGCCGCCCGCCGGGCAGTTCCACGTCGAATTCGTCGTCGATGCGTTTCTTCAGCAGCGCGCGCGCCAGCGGCGAGTCGATGCTGATCCAGCCGGCGCCGGCATCGGTTTCGTCCGGGCCGACGATGCGGTAGCGGTGGCACTGGCCGCTGTCCACGTTCTCCAGTTCCACCGTGGCGCCGAAGAACACCGCGTCCGGGTCGTTGGGGCGGGCATCGACCACGCGCAGCGCTTCCAGCCGTTTGCTCAGGTAGCGCACGCGACGGTCGATCTCGCCCAGCTGTTTCTTGCGATAGGTATATTCGGCGTTTTCCGAACGGTCGCCCTCGGCGGCGGCCGCCGCCAGCGCCTTGACCACCTCGGGCCGGTGCTGCCGCCACAGTTCGTCCAGCTCGGCCTTCAGCCGCGCATGACCCTGCGCGGTGATCAGCGCGGTGCTCTTTTCCGCGGGGGGACGCCAGCGCGACATGCCTCAGCGCCTGCCGAAGATGCCGCCGAGGATGCCGCGCACGATCTGGTTGCCGATCTGGCCGCCGTACTTCCTGCCGGTCTTGCCCATCACCGATTCGCCGATGGAGCTGCCGACGCTGCGCCCGATCGAGCCGCCGACGTTGCGCGTGGTCTGCTTGGCCACCGACTCGACCACGCCCTGCCTGCGACCGGTGCCGAACAGGAACTCGTTGAGCTTCTGGCCGATGCCGCCGCCCTGTTCCCCGCTTGGCACCTTGGGCGCCTGCGCCTGTTCGGCGGCCTGCTGCGCGCGCGCGGCGAGGATTTCGGCGGCCGATTCACGGTTGATGGCGACATCGTAGCGGCTGCCCACCGGGCTGCCGGCGCGCACCTGCATGCGTTCGGCCTCGCTGATCGCGCCCATGCGGCAGCGCGGCGGCGCCACCAGCGTCTTCTGTACCGGCGAAGGAATGCCCTTGTCCTGCAGCGTGGAAACCAGCGCCTCGCCGGTGCCCAGCTGCGACAGCGTGGCGACCACGTCGAGCTTCGGGTTCGGCACGAAGGTCTGCGCGGCGGTCTTCACCGCCTTCTGGTCGCGCGGGGTGAAGGCGCGCAGCGCGTGCTGCACGCGGTTGCCGAGCTGGCCGAGGATGTTGGCTGGCACGTCGTCGGGGAACTGCGAGCAGAAATACACGCCCACGCCCTTGGAGCGGATCAGCCGCACCACCTGCTCGATGCGTTGCACCAGCGCCGCCGGGGCGCCATCGAACAGCAGGTGCGCCTCGTCGAAGATGAACACCAGCTTCGGCTTTTCCAGGTCGCCCACTTCCGGCAACTGCTCGAACAATTCGGACAGCAGCCACAGCAGGAAGGTGGAATACAGCCGCGGCTTGAGGATCAGTTGCGCCGCGGCAAGGATGCCGATCACGCCGCGGCCGTCGTGGTTGACGCGCATGATGTCGGCCAGTTCCAGCGCCGGCTCGCCGAAGAACTGCTCGCCGCCGTCCTGCGCCAGCCGCAGCAGCGCACGCTGGATCGCGGCGATGCTCGGCGCACTGACCAGCCCGTATTCGGTGGAAACGTCCTTGCGCTCGGCGGCCACCAGGTTCAGCAGCGCGCGCAGGTCGTCCAGGTCGAGCAGCAGCAGGCCACGGTCGTCGGCCAGCTTGAACACGATGTCGAGTACCCCGGCCTGGGTGTCGTTCAATTCGAGGATGCGTGCCAGCAGGGTCGGGCCCATCTCGCTGACCGTGGTCCGCACCGGGTGGCCCTGCTGGCCGTACAGGTCCCAGAAAATGGTCGGGCTGGCCTGCGCGGTGTAGCCATCCACGCCGATCTCGGCCGCGCGCGCGGCCAGCTTCTCGCCAATTTCGCCCGGCACCGCCAAGCCGGCCACGTCGCCCTTCACGTCGGCCAGGAACACCGGAACGCCGATCCTGCTGAAACCCTCGGCCAGGGTCATCAGCGTCACCGTCTTGCCGGTGCCGGTGGCGCCGGCCACCAGCCCGTGGCGGTTGCCGAATTGCGGCAGCAGGGTGACGGTGATGTCGTCGGTGATGCCTTTGCCGATCAGGATGGGGTCCATGCAGGTGCTCTGGTGGTGGCGAATGAAGGGATTCTAACGGCCGACCGTATCGCCGCGTCGGGCCGGTTGCCGGCGGGCGAGGGCGGCGGCTACCCTGCCTGCCTTTCCGTTCGTGCCACCGCTGATGTCCGTCTCCGCTTCGCCAGTCCGCCGCGCCTTGCTGCTTGCCGCCATGTTGCTGGTTGCCGTTCCCGCCGCCCATGCCCAGCGGGTGTCCGCCCGTGACAAGGCGCGGGTGGAGGTGATCGAGCAGCGCATGGCCGCCGCGGAGAAGCGCTATGACGATGCGCTGGTGCTGGTTGCCAATGCCGACCCCAAGGGCAGCGCCGAAGGCGATGGGGCGCTGGAGGACATGGAGGACGTCATCGACGCCTGCATCGGCCAGAAGGGTTGCCAGGTGGGCACCCTGCTGTCCACCTACAAGCGCCTGCTGAAGCGGCAGGCCGACGCCAGCGGCGAGGATGTCGCCGACGAGGCCGGCGACACCCTCGAAGCCGATCCCGACCACGTCGGCCCGCTGGTCGCCGACGTGCCCGAGGCCGCGCGCGCGGCGGCATTGCTCAACGACCATCGCCATGCCTTCGACGACATGGTCGAATACAACCCGGCCATCCAGGCCGGCATCCGCCGCTGGCTCACCGACATGCGCCCGGCGCTGCTGACCAGCTACGAGAACTACATGAACCTGCGCGCGGTGATGTGGCCGGAGTGGGAGAAGCGCGGCCTGCCCGAGGCGCTGCTGTTCGGCATCATGGCCAAGGAGTCCAACGGCCGCGTGCATGCCTCCTCGCGCGTAGGCGCGGCCGGGCTGATGCAGTTCATGCCGGCCACCGGCCGCCGCTTCGGGCTGGGGCCGGACGGCACCGGCTTCGATACCCGCTTCGACCCGCGCAGTGCCGCCGAGGCCAGCGCCGCCTACATGAACGAGCGCATGGGCCAGCTCAACCGCAACATCGAGCTGGCGCTGGCCGCCTACAACGGCGGCGAGGGCCGCGCGCTGCGGGTGTTCAACCAGAGCGCGGGGCAGGGCTTCTGGACCGACTCGGTCTACAGCCAGTTTCCCGGCGAAACCAAGGATTACGTGCCGATGGTGATCGCCGCGGCGTGGATCTTCCTGCACCCGCAGCAGTACGGCGTCGAGTTCCCCAAGGTCAACGCGCAGCCGGCGACGATCAGGCTGGCCAAATCGACCACCATCTACGAACTGACCATCTGCCTCGGCAGCGCCGGTACCCGCGACGGCTACATGCGTGCGCTGCGCAACCTCAACCCGCGCTACGAAGCCGACGGCTGGATTCCCGCCGGCACCACCCTCAACGCCACCACCCGCATCGCCGGGCTGTACAACCGCCACTGCGTCAACGGCCCGCGCGCCGATCTGGCACGCGCCCTGATCACCGCCGACCTCAATACCGCGATCAAGCGCCCCGATGCCGCCTACAACGGCAGCGTCGCCGTGGGCGACGTGCAGGCGATGCAAGCGGCCGCCGCGGCTGCGCCGCCGCGGCCAGTGCAACGCCCGGCCACGCGCACCCACAAGGTCGTCAAGGGCGATACGCTGGGCCGCATCTCCACCCGCTTCCAGTGCCAATTGCCGACGCTGGCGCGCGCCAATGGCCTGCGCGCCCCGGCCTATGCCATCCGCCCGGGGCAGGTGCTGAAACTGGAAGGCTGCCGCCGCTGAGAACCGCCATGTCCACCGTCCCCGACGACCTCGAACTGGACCGCCTCGCCGCCCGCCTCGGCGAGCGCCTGCGCGATGCCCACGACCGCGTGGTCACCGCCGAAAGCTGCACCGGTGGCTGGATCGCCAAGGCGATGACCGGCGTGGCCGGCTCCTCGGACTGGTTCGACAGCGGCATGGTCGCCTACAGCTACGAGGCCAAGCAGGCGCTGCTTGGCGTGCGCCCGCAGACGCTGGAAAGCGAGGGCGCGGTGAGCCGCGAGACGGTGATCGAGATGGTGTCCGGCGCCCTGGTGCATTCCGGCGCCAGCGTCGCCGTGGCGGTCACCGGCATCGCCGGTCCCGGTGGCGGCAGCACCGATAAGCCGGTCGGCACCGTGTGGATCGGCTGGAAGCGGCGCGGCGGCTATACGCGTGCCGAACTGTTCCATTTCGACGGCGACCGCGACGCCGTGCGCCGGCAGACCGTGGCTGCCGCCCTGCGCGGGCTGGAGACGCTGTGATCGTTTGACGGAATGGGTCGTTAGTAGTAATACTACTAAAAATGAACCTGACCGATACCCAGCAGGCCATCCTCGACCTGATCGCCGAGCGCATCGCGGCCGAGGGCGTGCCGCCTTCGCAGACCGAAATCGCCCGCGCCTTCGGCTTCAAGGGCGTGCGTTCGGCCCAGTACCACCTCGATGCCCTGGAAGCGGCCGGCGCCATCGCGCGCGTGCCGGGGCGCGCCCGCGGCATCCGGCTGGTGCATGCCGACGACGACGGCGGCGCGCCGGTCGCGGCCGCCAACGACGACCAGATCCTGCGGCTGCCGGTGCTGGGCCGGGTGGCGGCGGGGCTGCCGATCGGCGCCGACATCCGTTCGGACGATTTCGTGGTGCTGGACAAGGTGTTCTTCTCGCCCGCGCCGGACTATCTGCTGAAAGTGCAGGGCGATTCGATGATCGACGAGGGCATCTTCGACGGCGACCTGATCGGTGTGCACCGTACCCGCGATGCCCGTTCCGGGCAGATCGTGGTCGCGCGCATCGATGACGAGATAACCGTCAAGCTGCTGAAGATCGGCAAGGACCGCATCCGCCTGCTGCCGCGCAACCCGGACTACTCACCGATCGAAGTGCTGCCCGACCAGGACTTCGCCATCGAAGGGCTGTATTGCGGCCTGCTGCGTCCGAACCGGTGATGCGTCTCCCTTCCGCAACCGCCATTGCGTGCTTTTCCCAGGCCCGGCCGCGGCAGCCACGGCTGCCGGTGGGCAGGCCCGGAAAATAAATTCAACGGTATCGCCGCTAGTCTCAACCTTTGCGATACCGCCCCCCTACAGTGAGCCCCATGACGAAATCCAAATCACCCACGAGGAACGACCTGATGGACGAGAACAAGAAGCGCGCGCTTGCTGCCGCCCTGAGCCAGATCGAGAAGCAGTTCGGCAAGGGCTCGGTGATGCGCATGGGCGACCGCGTGGTCGAGCCCGTCGAGGCCATTCCCACCGGCTCGCTGATGCTGGACATCGCCCTGGGCATCGGCGGCCTGCCCAAGGGCCGCGTGGTCGAGATCTACGGCCCGGAATCCTCCGGCAAGACCACCCTGACCCTGCAGGCCATCGCCGAATGCCAGAAAATGGGCGGCACCGCTGCCTTCATCGACGCTGAGCACGCGCTGGACCCGATCTACGCCGCCAAGCTGGGCGTGAACGTCGACGACCTGCTGCTGTCGCAGCCGGACACCGGCGAGCAGGCACTGGAAATCGCCGACATGCTGGTGCGCTCCAGCTCGGTGGACATCGTGGTCATCGATTCGGTTGCGGCGTTGACTCCCAAGGCCGAGATCGAGGGCGAGATGGGCGACCAGCTGCCGGGCCTGCAGGCCCGCCTGATGAGCCAGGCGCTGCGCAAGCTGACCGGCAACATCAAGCGCTCCAACACGCTGGTGGTGTTCATCAACCAGCTGCGCCACAAGATCGGCGTGATGATGCCCGGGCAGAGCCCGGAAACCACCACCGGTGGCAACGCGCTGAAGTTCTACGCCTCGGTGCGCCTGGATATCCGCCGCATCGGCGCGATCAAGAAGGGCGACGAGATCATCGGCAACCAGACCAAGATCAAGGTGGTCAAGAACAAGCTGGCGCCCCCGTTCAAGCAGGTCATCACCGAAATCCTGTACGGCGAGGGCATCAGCCGCGAAGGCGAGCTGATCGACATGGGCGTGGACGCCAAGCTCGTGGACAAGGCCGGTGCCTGGTACAGCTACGGCGACGAGCGCATCGGCCAGGGCAAGGACAACGCCCGCGGCTACCTGCGCGACAACCCGCAGGTGGCGGCCAAGCTCGAGGCCGAGCTGCGCGAGAAGTTCCAGCCGACCGAGGCCAGCCGCGAGGAAGGCGACGAGGATTGATTGCCCGCGGGAGCGGGGCGGCGCATCGTCAGTGACGTCGTCCCGCTCCTGCGGTTTTATGGATGTGGGCACCCGTACACGTAGGTGCGGGGCTTGCCCCGCGCATGCGGGATGGCAGGCAACGCGATGAACGACAGCATAGACCGGCAACCGTCCTCCCGCCGTGGCCGGCGGCCGCGCGAGCAGACGCCCTTGCAGCGGGCGCTCGGGCTGCTGGTACGGCGCGAGCATTCGCGCAAGGAACTGGGGCGCAAGCTCCGTGCCAAGGGCATCGACGCCGACGAGGCCGCGGCGGCGGTCGCACGGCTGGCCGAGGAGGGCTGGCAGGACGACGCGCGCTTCGCCGAAGCGCTGGTGCGCAACCGTTCCAATACCGGCTACGGCCCGCTGCACATCCGTGCCGAACTGGGCACGCATGGCCTGGACGGCGAGCAGGTCGAGGTGGCGATGGCCACCTTCGAAGGTGACTGGGCCGAAAACGCCCGCGACCTGGTCTGCCGGCGTTTCGGCGAGGGCGGGCCGCAGGACCTGGCGCAGCGACGCAAGGCCGCGGACCTGCTGGCCCGGCGCGGCTTCGATGCCGGCTGCATCCGCAGCGCCACCCGCTACGACCCGGAGGACTGAACGGGCCGGGCCTGATACCCTTTCAGGGTTTCGTCCGCCCCGGATACCCGCGCGTCCTGCACGGGCGTCGGCGGCCGCCAGCCCGCTCATCGCCAGTCCAAATGAACACACCCGCCAAAGTCACCACTTCCCAGATCCGCGCCGACTTCCTCGCATTCTTCAAGGGCAAGGGCCACACCATCGTGCCGTCCGCGCCGCTGGTGCCGGGCAACGACCCAACTCTGCTGTTCACCAACTCCGGCATGGTGCAGTTCAAGGATGTGTTCCTCGGCGCAGAAAAGCGCAGCTACGTGCGCGCGGCCGATGTGCAGCGTTGCCTGCGCGCCGGCGGCAAGCACAACGACCTCGACTCGGTCGGCTACACCGCCCGCCACCACACCTTCTTCGAGATGCTGGGCAACTGGTCGTTCGGCGACTACTTCAAGAAGGACGCCATCGCATGGGCGTGGGAATTGCTGACCAGCGTGTGGAAGCTGCCGGCCGAACGCCTGCTGGTCACCGTCTACCACAACGACGACGAGGCCTATGCACTGTGGCGCGACATGGTCGGCGTGCCGGAAGAGCGCATCGTGCGCATCGGCGACAACAAGGGCGCGCCGTATGCCTCGGACAACTTCTGGCAGATGGCCGACACCGGCCCCTGCGGCCCGTGCACCGAGATCTTCTACGACCACGGCGAACACATCGCCGGCGGCCCCCCGGGTTCGCCGGACGAGGACGGCGACCGCTTCATCGAGATCTGGAACCTGGTGTTCATGCAGTTCGACCGCCAACCCGACGGCACCCTGGTGCCGCTGCCGGCGCCGTGCGTGGATACCGGCATGGGCCTGGAACGTCTGGCCGCGATCCTGCAGCACGTCCACACCAACTATGAAATCGACCTGTTCCAGACCCTGATCGGCAAGGCTGCCGAACTCACCGGCACCGCCGACCTGGAAAACAAGTCGCTGCGCGTGATCGCCGACCACATCCGCGCCTGCGCGTTCCTGATCGTCGATGGCGTGCTGCCGTCCAACGAAGGTCGAGGCTACGTGCTGCGCCGGATCATCCGCCGCGCCCTGCGCCACGGCTGGATGCTGGGCGTGCGCCAGCCGTTCTTCAGCGCGATGGTGCCGACGCTGGTCGAACTGATGGGCGAGGCCTACCCGGAACTGCCGGCCGCCGCCATGACCGTGGAAAAGGCGCTGCTGGCCGAAGAGGAACGCTTCGCCGAGACGCTGGACGCCGGCATGAAGATCTTCGACGACGTCGCGGCCAAGGTCGGCGACGGCATCATTCCCGGCGCCGAGGCCTTCCGCCTGTACGACACCTACGGTTTCCCGGTCGACCTGACCGCCGACATCGCCCGCGAGCGCGGCATGAGCGTGGACATGGCCGGCTTCGACAGCGCGATGGAGCACCAGCGCGAGATGGCGCGTGCCGCCGGCAAGTTCGGCGGTGGCGTGCAGTTGCCGGCCGAACTGGTCGCCACGCTGTCGCCGACCGTGTTCCTCGGCTACGAGCAGTTGCAGGCCGATGGCCTGAAAGTGGTCGCGCTGCTCAAGGATGGCCGCCCGGTCGATACCGTGCAGGCCGGCGATGCGGTGATCGTGTTCACCGCGCAGACGCCGTTCTATGCCGAGTCCGGCGGTCAGGTGGGTGACCACGGCGTGCTGTCCGCCGATGGCGTGGAAATCGCCGTCAGCGACACGCAGAAGTTCGCCGGTCAGTTCCACGGCCACGTCGGCACCGTGAAGCAGGGCACGATCAAGCTGGGCGACGTGCTGTCCGGTGCGATCGACACGGCCCGCCGCGGCGCCACCATCCTCAACCACTCGGCCACCCACCTGCTGCACGCCGCGCTGCGCGAAGTGCTGGGTACCCACGTGCAGCAGAAGGGCTCGCTGGTCGCGCCGGACCGCCTGCGCTTCGATTTCTCGCATTTCCAGCCGATCACGGCCGAGGAACTGGCGGTCGTCGAGCGCAAGGTCAACGAGCAGGTGCGCGCCAACAACGCCGCCGAAGTGCATCACATGGGCATGCAGGAAGCGCTGGACTTCGGCGCGATGGCGCTGTTCGGCGAGAAGTACGGCGAGCACGTGCGCGTGCTGAAGATGGGCGACTACTCCACCGAACTGTGCGGCGGCACCCACGTCGCGCGCACCGGTGACATCGGCCTGTTCAAGATCACCTCTGAAGGCGGTGTGTCCTCCGGCGTGCGCCGCATCGAAGCGGTGACCGGGCAGGGCGCGCTGGACCATGTAGATGCGGAGGAGGCGCGTCTGGCCGAGGCCGCGCACCTGCTGGGTGGTGCCGCCAGCGACGTGGTCGACAAGATCCGCCAGCTCGGCGAGCGTCAGAAGAAGCTGGAGCGCGAACTGGAAGCGCTCAAGGCCAAGCTCGCCTCCGGCGCCACCGCGGACCTTGGTGCTTCGGCCGTCGATATCAATGGCGTGAAGGTGCTGGCCGCGCGCCTGGAGGGTTTCGACGCCAAGGCCCTGCGCGAGGCGGTGGACCGCCTGAAGCAGCAACTGGGCGATGCGGTGGTCCTGCTGGCCGGTACGCAGGACGGCAAGGCCTCGCTGGTGGCAGGCGTGAGCGGCGTGGCGCTGGGCAGGGTCAAGGCCGGGGAACTGCTGGCCCATGTCGCCGGTCAGATCGGTGGCAAGGGCGGTGGCCGTCCTGACATGGCGCAGGGTGGCGGCGAGGATGGCCCGAAGCTGGTCGTAGCGCTGGAAGGCGTGTCGGAATGGGTCAGGCCGCACCTGGCGTGAATGCAATGTACCGGCGCGCCTTGAAGCCATCGGCGTCCTGCCAGTAACATTGGCAATCTTTCCCTTTGTCGTGGGGCGCAGGCAACAGGCGCGCCGATACCGGTGGGGAACCCCGCCGGTTAATGGAGATTCTCAAAATGTTGATCCTGACTCGCCGCGTAGGCGAAACCCTGATGATCGGTGATTCGGTCAGCGTCACCGTGCTTGGCGTCAAGGGCAACCAGGTGCGTATCGGCATCACCGCCCCGAAGGACGTGGCGGTGCACCGCGAGGAAATCTTCCAGCGCATCCAGCGCGGTGACGAACCCGCGGCGCCAGGAAGCAAAGAAACTTCCGAATAAGGGTTTACCTTTCACCCTGTTAAACGGTATTCTTCGCGCCCTGCTTCGCAGCGCGAGGCAGGGAAAAGAAAGAAAAACGGAGTGATGCCCGAGAGGCCGAAGGGGCTCCCCTGCTAAGGGAGTATAGGGTCAAAAGCTCTATCGAGGGTTCGAATCCCTCTCACTCCGCCAGAGTTGAAAGCGCCTGCGATCGATGATCCGCAGGCGCTTTTGTTTTTGGCATCGTGTATGGTCGTGCATGATTCGTTTGACCCCGGAGTGGGGCTGGGTCACCTCCGGGGTATCCCTAACTGCGGGTAGGGGATGCCCTGATGCAAGGGCATCGGCAATCCGCGCATTGTGCTCGGGGTCGGCCGCATGACATCTGTGCGATGGGGGAGGGGACGATCCCCCGCGTCAGCCGGCATTTTTCTGATTGATAATACACATGGCTTTCGCCATGACGGGCGGTGGCGCTGCCATTGCCCGCCTGCCCGGAACACGGGGCGCGGCGAGTCACAACTGTCACCTGTTTGCCAGGGAGAGGAGTGCGCATGACCATCAGGGTATTTCTCATCGACGACCACGCGCTGGTGCGCACCGGCATCAAGATGATTCTTTCCGGTGAGACCGACATCGAGGTGGTGGGTGAGGCGGAAAACGGCGAGACGGGGCTGCCGCAGATACGGCGCCTGCAGCCGGACGTGGTGTTGTGCGACCTGCACCTGCCGGGGTTGAGCGGGCTGGAGATCACCGAACGCATCGTCAAGGGCGACCACGGCACCCGAGTCATCGTGGTCTCGGTGTCCGAGGACGGGCCGATGCCGCGGCGGCTGCTGGAAGCCGGGGCATCGGGATACGTGGGAAAGGGCGGCGATGCGAAGGAACTGGTGCGCGCCATCCACGACGTGGCGCTGGGCCGTCGCTACCTGTCCAGCCACATTGCGCAGAATCTGGCGTTGTCGAACCTGGAGGGGAGCGACTCGCCGTTCGACGGGCTTTCGCCGCGTGAGCTGGAAGTGGCATTGCTGCTGATGCAGGGACGGCGGCAGGAGGAGATCGCGCGCCGGCTCAGCCTCAGCGCCAAGACCGTGAACACGCACAAGGCGCGTCTGTTCCAGAAGACCGGGGTGCACGACAACATCGCGCTGGTGCGTCTGGCGGCACAGTACGGCGTGATGGATCCGTCCAAGGCGATTTGAAGCGAAGGCATCCTGTCCTGCGTCAGGGGAACGGGAAGCCTGTGAACGAAAAAGCGGCCGTCAGGCCGCTTTTTCGTTGTTGCCGGCAGCGCCTGCTCAGGCGCTGCGGGGCGGGTCGTCATCCGTCTTGGCGTCGTCCGCCGCAGCGGTTTCTTCCGGCGGCGATGCGGTCATTTCGTCGCCAGCTGCGTTGGCGTTCGCCGACGTGGTTTCCATTGCCGGTGCCTCACCGAAAAGCTGGCCATTTTCCGGCGCGGCAGGTGCTGACGGAGCGGCTGCCTGTTCGTGGACGGGGTGTTCCCCCACGACCGGGTCAGCCGGTTCAATCGCGACGGGGGCTACCGGTTCCTCGACGGCTTCTGGCGCCGGTTGTGCAGCCACTTCCGCTACCGGCGAGGTGTCGATCGTCGCTGTTTCCACGGTCTCCGGAGCGGAAGGGTGACTGGCCTCGACCGCCTTGAGCGGCGGCGTGACCGTTTCCGTGCTTGCCACCGGTGCTTCCGTTGCGATGGGTCCGAGGGCCAGGTCGGTGGTGGCAGGCTCTGTCTTCACCACGGGAAGCGGCGCAGCGGTTTCCTGGGCGCGAGCGGGTGCCGGGGCCTTCACGGTTACAGCAGCGATGGCCGGCTCGTCGTCGAAATCGAATTCGGGCTGGGCCGAGGCCGGGCGGGCGGCGTTGGACTCGCCGGTTTCGGCAGCCATGTCCTCGTCGCCTTCTTCGCCGGCATCGTCATCCTGGTTCGGGTTGTCGATGGCGGTGCTGCCGTCGGCATTGCCGCGACGGCGGCGGCGGCCACCGCGACGGCCGCGGCGGCGGCGGCTGCCTTCACCACCGGTTTCCTCGGCTGCGGCTGCGGGGGCGGTTGCATCGTCGATGACGGTGGGAACGGCGGCCTGCTGTTCGGTTTGAACGGCTGCAACTGCTTCCACGGCCGCGGGGGCTTCCTTCGGCAACGTCTCGATGGCGGCCGTGGCTTCCGTTGCCACCACGGTGGCTGCGGCGGCGGCCGGCGCGATTACCGGGCGGACTGCTTCGGGCTGGGGCTGGCGAGCCGGCTTTTCGGTCACCTGTTGTGCGGGCTTGTCCTTCTCGACGGCCTGCTGCGGCTTCTGCTGCTGCGGCTTGGGCTGCTTCTGCTGCCGGGGCTGTTGCTGCTCGTTGTTGCGCGCGGGTTTGTTGGCCTGTTGTTGGCCCTGCTCGTTGCGCGGCTTGGGCTGCTGGCCGGCGTTCTTCTGTTCTTGCGCATTGCCGTTGCCGTTCTGGCGACGCTGCTCGTCACGGCGGTTGCCGCGCGCTTGCTGGCTGTTGCCGTTGCGGCGCTGGCCACGGTCGTTGCGGTTGCCGCGGCCGTTGTCCTGACGTTGCGGCTGGGCCGGCTTCGCGGCGGGGGCGGTTTCGCCGCCAAAGACGCGCTTGAGCCAACCCATCACGCCACCGGCGGCAGGGGCGGCCGGAGTGGCAACCGGCGCCGGGGCGGGGGCCGTTTCGGCCACTTCGCGCACCGGGGCCGGCTGGCTGTGCTTGACGTGGGTGACGGCCGGCGCCGGCGGGATGTTCAGCTGCGCCTTGGTCAGCGCGTGCACCGGCAGCCTGCGCGGGGTGCCGCGCTGGTAGCTGGGCTTGCCGGATTCCTCGCCCAGTTCGTTGTCGCGCAGGCGCGTGACTTCGTAGTGCGGGGTATGCAGCTGTTCGTCGGCGACGATGATGATCGGCGCATCGTGGCGCTGCTCGATCTCGCGCAGCGCGCCGCGCTTCTCGTTGAGCAGGAAGTTGGCAATCTCCACCGGCGCCTGTACCAGTACCTGTCCGGTGTTTTCCTTCATCGCGTGCTCCTCGGCGACGCGGATGATCGACAGCGACAGCGATTCGATGCTGCGCATGCGGCCCTGGCCGTCACAGCGCGGGCACACGATCTGGCTGGACTCGCCCAGGCTCGGGCGCAGGCGCTGGCGACTCATCTCCATCAGGCCGAAGCGCGAGATGCGGCCCAGCTGCACGCGCGCGCGGTCGTACTTGAGCGCGTTCTGCAGGCGGTTCTCGACTTCGCGCTGGTGCTTGTTGCTGGACATGTCGATGAAGTCGATGACCACCAGCCCGCCGAGGTCGCGCAGGCGCAGCTGACGCGCCACTTCCTCGGCGGCTTCGAGGTTGGTCTGGAACGCGGTGTCCTCGATGTCGCTGCCCTTGGTCGCGCGCGCCGAGTTCACGTCCACCGCGGTCAGCGCCTCGGTCTGGTCGACCACGATCGAGCCGCCCGACGGCAGGCGTACGTTGCGCTCGTAGATCGCCTCGATCTGCGATTCGATCTGGAAGCGGTTGAACAGCGGGATGTCGTCCTTGTAGTGCTTGAGCTTGCGCAGGGTCTGCGGCATCACCTGCTGCATGAACTCGCGCGCGGTCTCGTACAGCTCCTCGGTGTCGACCAGGATCTCGCCGATGTCGGTGCGCAGGTAGTCGCGCAGGGCGCGCACGATCAGCCGCGATTCCTGGTAGATCAGGAACGGCGCCGGCTTGGCCAGCGCGGCCTCGGCGATGGAGCGCCAGACGCTGAGCAGGTAGTCCAGGTCCCACTGCAGCTCCTCGGCATCGCGGCCGACGCCGGCGGTGCGGATGATCACGCCCATGTCGTCGGGGATGTTCAGCTTGTCCAGCGCTTCCTTCAGCGCGGCGCGGTCCTCGCCCTCGATGCGGCGCGAGACGCCGCCGGCCGACGGCGAGTTCGGCATCAACACCATGTAGCGGCCGGCCAGCGAGATGAAGGTGGTCAGGGCGGCGCCCTTGTTGCCGCGCTCGTCCTTGTCCACCTGGACGACGATTTCCTGCCCTTCGCGCAACAGCTCGCGGATGCCGGCCTTGTTGTGGTCGACGCCGCTCTGGAAGTAGTCGCGGGAGATTTCCTTCAGCGGCAGGAAGCCGTGGCGGTCGGCGCCGTAGTCGACGAAGGCGGCTTCGAGGGAGGGTTCGAGCCGGGTGATGCGGCCCTTGTAGATGTTGGACTTCTTCTGTTCCTTGGACGGCTGTTCGATGTCGATGTCGTACAGGGTCTGGCCGTCCACGATGGCCACGCGCAGTTCTTCGGCCTGCGTGGCATTGATCAGCATTCGCTTCATTGTGCGTTCCTCGCGCGCTGCTACCGCGCGGAACGCCGTGGCGTTTGGCCTCTGGACACGGCTCGCCGCCCATTCGCGCAGGCGCGGACAGGGCGGCTTGGGTTTCCAGCGCTGCGACACCACGGCAGGCCGCGGGAGCGCTTCTTGTTCAAATTTTCAGGTGTTTCGGGACCGGCGGCGGCTTCAGCCAGGCTGGAGCTCCGCGCGGGGCATGTTCAGCGCGGATGCGTGTCAGGCATCCGGCGATGGCGGGGAACGCCGGCGAGCCGCTAACATGGCCGCCCCGGGGGCGGTGGCCGCGCACTGTGCCGGATCCGTCGGGAGCGGGGCTTCTGGCCCTGACCAACTTCCAACGAAATCAAACCCTTATATCGCCCGCCGAGTGTAGCAGAATAAACAGGCCGATGACCGACTCCGAACACCGCCGCGACCCGTCCGCGGCCAAATCCAGCGTGCGCCTGATCAAGGTTCCGGAAGACCGGGCCGGGCAGCGGCTGGACAACTTCCTGCTGGGCCAGCTCAAGGGTGCGCCGCGCAGCCTGGTCTACAAGCTGGTGCGCAGTGGCCAGGTGCGGGTCAACGGCGGCCGCGCCAAGGCCGAGCGCAAGCTGGAAGCGGGCGAGGAGGTGCGGGTGCCGCCGGTCAATCTCAATGAAATTGGAGACAAGGCGCCGCCGCCGGCCGGGTTCCTGCAGCGCATGGAGCAGGCCATCGTGTTCGAGGACGCACGGCTGCTGGTCATCAACAAGCCTTCCGGGGTTGCCAGCCACGGCGGCAGCGGCATCAGTCACGGCGCCATTGAGACCATGCGCGTGCTGCGTCCCAACCAGAATCTGGAATTGGTGCACCGGCTGGACCGGGATACCTCCGGGCTGCTGGTGATGGCCAAGAAGCGCTCGGCGCTGAGCGAGCTGCAGGCGCTGCTGCGCGAGGACCACGGCGCCACCGGGGGGATCCGCAAGCGCTACCTGACCCTGTTGGCCGGGCGCATGCCCGACGGCGTGATGAGCGTGGACGCGCCCTTGCACGTTGGCCTGCGCCAAGGCGGCGAGCGCCACGTGCAGGTGAACGCAGCCGGCAAGCCGTCGCTGAGCCACTTCCGGGTACTGGAGCGGCGCGGCGGCCATTCCTATTGCGAGGTGCGGATCGAGACCGGGCGCACCCACCAGATCCGCGTGCATGCCCTGCACATCGGCCACCCGGTGGCGGGCGACGACAAGTACGGCGATCCGGCGGTCAACAAGCGCCTGCGCGAGCAGGCCGGGCTGAAGCGGCTGTTCCTGCATGCGGCATCGCTGGAGTTCGCCTTGGATGCCGGCAAGACGCCCTACGTATTGAATGCGCCGCTGGCACCGGAGCTGGCCGAGGTGCTGGACCGGCTGGGGTGAGGCGAGAAATGGGGAACAGGGAACGGGGAATGAACTATTTCCGTTGCTTCCCTTTCACCGCCTTGCCGAATCCTTCATCGCGCAGCGAACGAAACGCCGCCGTCCACCGGTATTCCCCGCTCCCTGTTCCCCATTCCCGGCTTCATCACATCACCACTTGAACAGCACCAGGCTGATCGCCAACGTTGCCATGCCGGATACCAGCCCGTAGACGGTTTCGTGGCCCTTGGCATAGCGCTTGGCCGCCGGCAGCAGTTCATCCAGGGCGAGGAACACCATCACCCCGGCGATCATGCCGAACACGATGCCGAAGGTGCTGTGCGACAGCACGCCGGACAGCGCGAAATAGCCGATCGCCGCGCCCACCGGTTCGGCCAGCCCCGACAACAGGCTGGCACCGAAGGCGTAGAACTTGTTGTTGGTGGCGAAATATACCGGCACCGCGATGGCGATGCCCTCGGGGATGTTGTGGATGGCGATGGCGAAGGCCAGCGGCATGCCCACCGAGGGGCTTTCCAGCGTGGCGAAGAAGGTCGCCAGCCCTTCCGGGAAGTTGTGCGCGGTGATCGCCACCGCGGTCAGCAGGCCGACGCGGCGGATGTAGCTGCGGTTGTCGTCGCGGAACAGCGGGTCCTGCTTGTCCAGGCTCTCGTGCGGGTTGGGGATCAGGTGGTCGATGGCGACGATCAGCAGCACCCCGGCCAGGAACGACAGCGTGCCCCAGGTGAAGCCCAGCCGCTCGCCGTGCGCCAGCGCGAACGAGGCGATCGACTTGTTGAGGATTTCCGACAGCGACACATAGACCATCGCGCCGCCGGCGAAGGCCAGCCCGAACGCCAGCAGGCGCGGGTTCGGGCGGCGCGAGAACAGCACCATCAGGCTGCCGATGGCGGTGGCCAGACCGGCAGCCAGAGTCAGCGTAAAGGCGACCCAGAGGTTTTCAGTGGAGATCACGAGGCCGCTCAGATGTGGGGGGAGAGGCGGCGCATCAACCGCCGCGGCGCATCCGTTCCTCGATGGCGAAGCACTCGTCGGGCTTGGGCTGCGGCGGGTTGAAGCTGACCGGCACCTGGATGGTGGTGGAAACCGGCTGGCCGTTGCGGGTGGCGGCCTTGAACTTCCATTCGTGCACCCGGGCGGCGGCCGCTTCGTCGAGCTGGCCGTTGCCGCTGCTGGCGACCAGCGAGACGTCGGTGGGCATGCCCTCCGGGCCGACCACCACCTTCAGCACGCTCTTGCCGCCGACGCCGGCGCAGGCCAGTTCGGGTGGGTAGTCCGGCGGCGGCGTCTGCACCGCGGCCACTTCGGTCGGCGCGATCACGGGGGGGGGCGGTTCGGAAGGGCTGCAGGCGCAGAGCGCGGCAGCAGTGGCGATGGAGCCCAGCAGGAGGGACGCCTTCATGTCATTGCTCCACGAGTGCGGATGCCTTGGCGGCACAGATGAAATCGTTCTCGCTCAGGCCGCCCACGTCGTGGGTGGAAAAGCGCACCACCGCGCGGTCGTAGTGCACGCCGAGGTCGGGGTGGTGATCCTCGCGATGGGCGATCCACGCCAGCGCATTCACGAACGCGATGGTGCGGTGGTAATCGTCGAAACGGAAGGTGCGCAGCAGCGCCTGGCCATTCTCGGCCAGTTCCCAGCCCGGCACTTGCGGCAGCAGTTCGGCCAGCCGGGCCTCGCCGAGGCGGTGTTCGCTGCCTTTGCGCGGCATGCAGTGCGCCTGCGCCAGTGGAATCAGATCAGGGGCCACGACAACCTCCATCGAAGAAAGGACCGCAAGGGTGCCGCCGGTGGAAACAGCGTCCCGTCAGCGGCAACCAAGACCCGGCTAGAATACCCGCATGATCCAGATTTCAGATACCGCACAGAGCCATTTCCGCAAGTTGATCGAGCGCGAGGCCGTGCCTGGCATGGGCGTGCGCCTGAGCGCGGTGGAGCCGGGAACGCCGCGCGCCGATGCGCGCCTGGAGTTCGCCGAGCCGGCCGACCTGCAGGGCGACGAGTGGGCGGTGGACTGCGATGGTTTCACCTTGTACGTGGCGGCCGCCAGCGTGGCATGGCTGGACGGCGCCGAGATCGACTACGTCACCCAGGCCGCCGGCACCCGGCAACTGACCATCAAGGCGCCGAAGATCAAGGGCGAGGTGCCCGGCGAGGCGGCCTCGCTGGTCGAGCGCGTGCATTGGGTGGTCGAGAACGAGGTCAACCCGCAGCTGGCCTCGCATGGCGGCCATGTCGCGGTGCAGGAGGTTTCCGCCGATGGCGTGGTGCTGCTGCGCTTCGGCGGCGGCTGCCACGGCTGCGGCATGGCCGACGTGACCCTGAAGCAGGGCATCGAGAAGACCCTGCTGGCCCGCGTGCCCGGCGTGACCGCGGTGCGCGATGCCACCGACCACGACAGCGGTCACGCGCCCTACATCCCGCGCGGCAAGGCGGGCTGAGCCGCTTCCGGCATGCCGGTGCCATCGGTAGCCGAGTTGATCGACCTGCTGGCGGCGCGTGGCCGGGCCATCCGGCTGCATGACCGTCGTACCGGCATGCCGTACAGCTGGAGCGGTTGGCTGCGCGGTTGGGCGTCGCGGGCGAAGTCGGCCTTCGCGCCGGCTGAAATGATCGGCGTGGTGGCGGAAAGGCCGCTGCCGCCGGAACGCAGGCCACCCGCGCGGGCCTTCTGGCAGGTGATGTTGCTGCTGCTCTGGCATGGTGGCGAATCGCCGCCGCGCGACCAGCGCGGCCTGCGCTGGTTTGCCGCCTTCTTCAGCGTCGCCTTGCACCTGGTGTTCGCGATATTGCTGGTGTGGGTGGCGCTGGTGCGCAGCAATGCGCCCGACGAGCGCGCCGATGAAGGCGAACGGGTGCAGGTCGAATACATCGGCCGTGGCACGGTGCAGGAAGAAGGCGGTGGCGCCCCGGCGGCGCCGGCCGGCGCGCAGGCACCCGCCGTGGCGCGTGGTGGTCAACCGGCAGCTGGCAAGCCGGCCCCGGTGCAAGCGGAAGCGGTGCCGCTCGCGGAACCGGTCGTACCGATGGAGCAGGCCGTCGCCGCACGCGCGGAAACGGTGGAACCGGAGCCCATGCCGGTAGACGCTCCCGTGCCGGAGCCGGCCCCCGAACAATCGTTGCAGGCAACCGAAACCTCGCGGCCGACCACGGATTTCGTGGTGCCGCCGCCCAGCCAGGTTGTCCCGGTAGTGCATGTGCCGGAGCCGCGGGTGCGCGAGCGCAGCATCGAGACTGTGGTCGAACGCCCGCAGCCGGTGCAGGTGGTGCAGGCCCCGGTCATCGCCACGCCGCAGATGCAGGTTGCGCAGGTGCAGGTCCGTGAACGGCAGGTCGAAGTGGTGCCGCAGCAACAGGTGACCTTGGCACCGCTCGCCCCGCGCGATGCGCAGGTGCGCTTGCGCATGCCGGAACCGGGTGTGCGCGAGCGGCAGGTCGAGATGGCGGCCTCGCGGGAAGTGGAGATGGCGCCGGTGCGCCCGCGCGAAACGGAAGTGCGGCTGCAAGGGCCGGACGTGGCCGTGCGCGAGCGGCAGGTGCCGGGGGTGCAGGAAGCCCCGGCGGCGTCATCGGCAGCGGATGAGGAAACCGCTGCGACGGGCGAGCAGGGCCGGGCAGTGGCCGCGACTCCGGCAGCGGGCGCGGCGGAATCGAATGCCGCGCCCGTGCCTGTCCCCGCTACGCGTCCGGGCACCAGCCCGGGGGCTGGCCCCAAGCCGCAGGATCGTTCCGGTGGCTGGGCGACGCCGGAGCGTTCGGATGACTGGGGGGCTTCGCAACGCCAGGCAGCGGGAAATGCGGGTGGGCAAGCCGACAAGGGCTTGTTCAATGCGGATGGTGGCGTGCGTTTGGCCGATGATGGCGAGGGGCGCGGGCAGGACGCCACGCGTGGCGCGCCGGGAGGCGACTCGGACAGTTGGAGCCGCGAGCGCATTGCCCAGGCCGGCACCTGGCTGAAGCGACCGCCGTACGACTACACCCCGACCTCGTTCGACAAGTACTGGGTGCCCAACGAATCGCTACTGGCCGAATGGGTGCGCAAGGGCATCAAGAACATCGAGATCCCGATTCCGGGCACCAAGACGAAGATTTCCTGCGTGGTGTCGATGCTGCAGTTCGGCGGCGGCTGCGGCCTGACCAACCCGGACATGCAGGAACAACCAGCCAGCGCCCGCCCGCCGCCGGATATTCCGTTCAAAAAGGAACTGCAGGAAGACAACGGCAGCCATTGATACGGCGGGTGCCGATGGCGATGAACATTCCGGAACATGGCGGCGGCATGCCACTCACGGCAACCCACTGACACCCATCGGGCCAGAGGCTTGTCGTAGATGCGGGGCTTGCCCCCGCATGAGGTTTTACCAGTAAAGCTTCATGCGGGGGCAAGCCCCGCATCCACGGCATGTTCCCGGCATACGCGCCCGGCGGACAGCCGGGGAAAGGGAGCCTTACTTCAGTCCGTGCAGATCGCGCAGCTGGCTCGGGCGCGAGCCGAACCAGGCGGCCAGGTCGGCAATGTCCTGGTCGCTGAGGTTGGCGGCCTGCGGCGACATCAGCATGTGCTCGCGGTCGCCGCTGCGGTAGGCCTGCAGCGCGTGGGCCAAGTAGTCGCCGTATTGGCCGCCCAAGCGCGGATAGGTGGCGTCGATGGGGTGGTTGCCGTCGGCGCCGTGGCAGTCGATGCAGCTCTGGCCGGTGGCCTGGCCCTTGCTGTTGGCCAGTTGCTCGCCGATGGCGATGCGCCCCTGCGGCAGGCCGGCGGAAGAGCTGGAGCCGTGCTCGCCGCTGGCGTGACCGGGGTCGGTGGCGGAGTGGTCGGCGGTTCCGGAACAGGCGGCCAGGGTGCAGGCCGCAAACAGGGCGATGGCAATACGCGTGGCGTGCGTGGCTTTCGACATGAGCGGCGCTTACTTGATGGTGGAGAGGTAGGCGGCGAGATCGGCGATGTCCTGCGTGCCGAAGCTCATCGATTGCGCCTGCATGGTCGGGTGCTTGCGCTTGCCCTCGCGGTATTCGGTCAGCGCCTGGGTCAGGTATTGGGCCGATTGGCCGCCGATCTTCGGCACCCGGTAACTGGGGTAGGCGTTCTTGTAGCCGGTGATGCCGTGGCAGCCCTGGCAGGTGTAGGCCAGCACCCTGCCGGCTTCGGCGTTGCCGGTAGTGGCCGCCGGCGTGGCGGCGGGTTCGGGCTGCGGTTCGGCCTGCGCGGCGGCCCCGAAGGGCAGGGCGAGGGCCAGAGCAAGACAAGCGGCGAGCGGCTGCGGGCGCATGGTTTCCTTGTCCGGGATACGGGTCTGGTGGTTCCTTGGCTGAACCGTGGAACGGTCCGAGTATAGCTCCCGCATTCACCGTTACGGAACAGTTCATCGATGGTGCAGCGCGTCATGCAGGCATGACCTTTGGCGCATGGTGTTGGTGTGGGGTGGTGCAATACTTTCCTATAACACCTAACCCAAGCATCTACAGGGAACCGCGATGTCTCGACTCTTCTCCATGCCCGGCCGCACCGGAAGCTGCGCCGCCGCGCTCCTCGTCACGACCCTGTTGCTGGGTGGCTGCAAGGCCGGCGGCGAGGCGGCCAAGGCCGCGGCGCCGGATGGGCAGGCCATCGATGCGGTACCGGTCGAGGTGGCCAAGGCCACGCACCGCGCGATCGCCGCCAGCTATACCGGCACGGCCTCGCTGGAAGCGCGCGCCGAGTCGCAGGTGGTTGCCAAGACCTCCGGCGTGGCGCTGGCGGTGATGGTCGAGGAAGGACAGGTGGTGCAGGCCGGGCAGCCGCTGGTGCGGCTGGATCCGGACCGCGCGCGGCTGGCCGTGGCGCAGAGCGAGGCGCAGATGCGCAAGCTGGAAAACAGCTACCAGCGCGCGCAGAAGCTGGTGCAGCAGCAACTGGTCAGCGCCGCCGACGTGGACCAGTTGCGCTTCGATCTGGAAAACGCCCGCGCGCAGTACCGGATGGCGACGCTGGAGCTGTCCTACACCACGGTGGTAGCGCCGATCTCCGGCGTGGTGGCCTCGCGCGACATCAAGCCGGGCAACTTCGTGCAGATCAACTCGCCGATCATCCGCATCGTCGACAGCGGCAAGCTGGAAGCCACGCTCAACGTACCCGAGCGCGAGATCGCCAAGCTCAAGCCGGGGCAGAAGGTGGAACTGGCCGCCGATGCGCTGCCGGGCCGCAGTTTCACGGGCACGGTGGACCGGGTATCGCCGGTGGTGGACACCGGCACCGGCACCTTCCGCGTGGTGACCACGTTCTCCGGCGGGGAAGGCCTGCAGCCGGGTATGTTCGGCCGCCTGAGCATCAATTACGACCAGCGCGCCGATGCGCTGGTGGTGCCGCGCACGGCGCTGCTGGAAGATGGCGGCGCACCGGCGGTCTATGTGGTGCGTGACGACAAGGCGCTGCGCGCCGAGTTGAAGCTGGGTTACGACGATGCCGGCTGGGTCGAAGTGCGCGATGGCCTGAAGCAGGGCGATGAAGTGGTGGTCGCCGGCAAGGCCGCGCTGCGCGAGGGCAGCACGGTGCAGGTGATCGGCAAGGAGAAGGCGACGGCGGCCGCGGACAAGGCGCCGGCTGCGCAGGCGACCAAGCAATGAGTGCGCACGACCCGTCGGCTGCCGGCGGCCGCGGCTTCGACCTGATCGAATTCGCCACCCGCCGCCGCGTCACCATCGCGATGATGACGCTCACTTTGGTGTTGTTCGGCCTGATCTCGCTGTCGAGCCTGAAGGTTGAACTGCTGCCGGACCTCAGCTACCCCACGCTGACCGTGCGCACCGATTACGAAGGCGCCGCGCCGGCGGAGATCGAGACGCTGATCTCGCAGCCGGCCGAGGAAGCGCTGGGCATCGTCAAGGGCCTGCGCAAGCTCAAGTCGATCTCGCGCACCGGGCAGAGCGACGTGGTGCTGGAGTTCGCCTGGGGCACGGACATGCAGCAGGCCGGGCTGGACGTGCGCGACAAGATGGAGACGCTGCAGTTGCCGCTGGAGGCCAAGCCGCCGGTGCTGCTGCGCTTCAACCCGTCCACGCAGCCGATCATGCGGCTGGCGCTGTCGTCGAAGCAGGAGGGCGGCAGCGAGGCCGACGCGGTGCGCCGGCTGATGGAACTACGCCGCTATGCCGACGATGACCTCAAGCGCAAGCTCGAGCCGGTCAGCGGCGTGGCCGCGGTCAAGGTCGGCGGCGGCCTCGAGGACGAGGTCCAGGTGGACATCGACCAGCGCAAGCTGGCGCAGCTGGGGCTGTCGCTGGACACGGTGATCCAGCGCCTGGAGCAGGAGAACGTCAACCTGTCCGGTGGCCGCTTGGAGGAAGGCTCGCAGCGTTATCTGGTGCGCACGGTCAACCAGTTCGCCACGGTCGAGCAGATGCGCGAGATGCTGCTGACCACGGCCGGTGGCGGTGGCGCGAGTGCTTCGTCCACCGGCGAGAACCGGCAACTGATGACCGCCATCCTCGGCAGCCGCGACCCGAACGTGATCGCCGCGCTGCGCAGCGACGGTGGCGGCGCCAACGTCGCCACGGTACGGCTGAAGGACGTGGCCAACGTCTACCAGGGCTACAAGGAGCGCGAGGCGGTGATCCGCAGCGCCGGCCACGAGGCGGTGGAACTGGCGGTCTACAAGGAAGGCGACGCCAATACCGTGTCCACCGCCGACGCGCTGGAAGCGAAGCTGGAAACCATCCGCAAGCAGATGCCCAAGGACATCGAGATGACGGTGGTGGAGGACCAATCGGTGTTCATCCGCCACGCGATCAAGGACGTGAAGATCGACGCGGTGATCGGCGGCCTGCTGTCGGTGCTGATCATCTTCCTGTTCCTGCGCGACGGCTGGAGCACCTTCGTCATCTCGCTGTCGCTGCCGATCTCGATCATCGCCACGTTCTTCTTCATGGGCCGGCTTGGCCTGAGCCTGAACGTGATGTCGCTGGGCGGCCTGGCGCTTGCGACCGGCCTGGTGGTGGACGACTCGATCGTGGTGCTCGAATCCATCGCCAAGGCGCGCGAGCGCGGCATGGGTATCCTGGAGGCGGCGATCAAGGGCACGCGCGAAGTGTTCATGGCGGTGGTCGCTTCGACGCTGACCACGATCGCGGTGTTCCTGCCGCTGGTGTTCGTCGAGGGCATCGCCGGGCAGCTGTTCCGCGACCAGGCGCTGACCGTGTCAATCGCCATCGCGGTGTCGCTGGTGGTGTCGATGACGCTGATCCCGATGCTGAGTTCGCTGAAGGGCCGCGCGCCACTGGATTTCCCGGCCGAGGAGCCGCGCCAGCCGTGGCGCCCGGCCAGCCGCTGGCAGAAGCCGTTGGCGTTCACCGGCCGTGGCGTCGGCGCGATGTTCCGCTATGGCTTCTTCGCCGCGGCGTGGATGGTGGTGCGCGTGTTCCGCGGCATCGCCGCGGTGGTCGGGCCGGTGATGCGCAAGGCCAGCGACATCGCGATGGCGCCGTATGGCCGCGCCGAGGCCGGTTACCTGCGGCTGTTGCCGGCGGCGCTGAAACGGCCGTGGCCGGTGCTCGGCGGCGCCGCATTGGCGTTCGCGCTGACCCTGCTGGCGCTGCCGCTGCTGGGCGTGGACCTGATCCCGCAGCTGGCGCAGGACCGCTTCGAGATGACCGCCAAGCTGCCGCCGGGCACGCCGCTGGCGCAGACCGACGCGCTGGTGCGCGAAGTGCAGCGCCGGCATGCCGACGAAGCCGGCGTGCGCCTGCTGTACGGCGTTTCCGGCACCGGCACGCGGCTGGACGCCAGCCCGACCGAGAGCGGCGAGAACATCGGCAAGCTGTCGGTGGTGATGGACGACACCTCGCGCGAGCCGGAGCTGACCGAGAAGCTGCGGCAGACGATGAAGGCATGGCCGGCGGCGCAGGTGGATTTCGCGCGGCCGGAACTGTTCGCGCTGTCGCCGCCGCTGGAGATCGAGATCGAGGGCAACACCCTCGATGCCATCCGCGTGGCCGGCAACAAGCTCGCCGGCATGCTGCGGCAGAACCCGCACTACGCCGACGTCAAGTCGACGGTGGAGCAGGGCTTCCCGGAAATCCAGATCCTGTTCGACCAGGACCGTGCCGCCGCGCTGGGCCTGACTACCCGGCAGATCGCCGATGCGGTGGTCAACAAGGTCAAGGGCAACGTGGCCACCCGCTACAGCTTCCGCGACCGCAAGATCGACGTGCTGGTGCGCGTGCAGGAATCGGAGCGCTCCTCGGTCGACGACATCCGCCGGCTGATCGTCAATCCCAGCGGCAACAAGCCGGTGGAGCTGGGCTCGGTCGCCGAGGTGGTCGCCACCACCGGCCCGAGCGAGATCCACCGCGCCGACCTGCGTCGGGTGGCGATCGTCTCGGCCAACCTGCGCGACATCGACCTGGGCAAGGCGATCACCGAGGTGCAGGGCATGGTCGCCGAAAACCCGCTGGGCACCGACGTCGGCATGCACATCGGCGGCCAGGGCCAGGAGCTGGGCGAATCGATCCGCTCGCTGCTGTTCGCCTTCGGCCTGGCGATCTTCCTGGTCTACCTGGTGATGGCCTCGCAGTTCGAATCGCTGCTGCACCCGTTCGTGATCCTGTTCACCATCCCGCTGGCGCTGGTCGGCGCGGTGGCGGCGCTGTTGCTGGCGCGCTCGCCGGTGTCGGTGGTGGTGTTCATCGGCCTGATCCTGCTGGTCGGGCTGGTGGTGAAGAACGCCATCATCCTGATCGACAAGGTCAACCAGCTGCGCGAGGAAGGCATGGCCAAGCGCACCGCGCTGGTTGAGGGTGCACGCTCGCGCCTGCGCCCGATCATGATGACCACGCTGTGCGCGGTGTTCGGCTTCCTGCCGCTGGCGCTGGCCTTCGGCCAGGGCGCCGAGGTGCGCTCGCCGATGGCGATCACCGTGATCGGCGGCCTGCTGGTCTCGACGATGCTGACCCTGCTGGTGATCCCGGTGGTGTACGACCTGCTGGACCGCAAGCCGGACGAGTACTACGCCGAGCGCGGCCGCCGCGCGCGGCAGCAGGCCGAACAGGTCGAGCAGGTGCTGGCGCACGAGTACGACGCGCTCGGTGACGGCGGATTGAAGGGCTGAAACGGATGAACATCACCGAGCTGTCCATCCGCCGTCCCGTCACTACCATCATGCTGTTCGTGTCGATGGTGGCGATCGGCCTGATCGCCGCGTTCCGGCTGCCGCTGGAAGCCGAGCCGGAGGCCACCATCCCGTTCTTCTTCGTGTCGCTGCCGTATCCCGGCTCGACCCCGGAAGAAGTGGAGCGCAACCTGCTGCGCCCGGTGGAAGAAGCCATCGCCACGATGCCCGGCATCAAGTCGATGAACGCGCGCGCCAATGCCGAGGGCGGGCAGATCCAGGTCGAGTTCAGCGACTGGGGCCGTGACATCGCGATGGCGGCCTCCGAGGCGCGCGAGCGCATCGACGCGGTGCGCGACCAGTTGCCGGACGATTTCCGCCGCTATTACGTGCAGCGCTGGAGCACCAGCGACCAGGAAGCAATCAGCCTGCGCCTGAACAGCCAGGAGGACCTGACCGCGCGCGCGGACATGATCGAGCGCACCATCAAGCAGCGGCTGGAACGGCTGCCCGGCGTGGCCCGCGTGGAAGTGGAGGGCGTGGCCAAGCAGGAAGTGCTGGTGGCGTTGGACAAGGACCGGCTCAGCGCCCACGGCGTGGCACTCAACGAACTGGTGCAGAAGCTGCAGGCGGCAAACTTCTCGGTATCGGCCGGGCAGATCACCGAGGCCGGCCGGCGCCTGCGGGTGCAGCCGCGCGGCGAGTTGCTGGAGCTGCAGTCGCTGCGCGACCTGCCCATCGATGCGCGCGGCACGCGGCTGTCGGACATCGCCGAGGTCGGCCTGAAGCCGCAGCGCATGAGCTACGTGCGGCAGATGGAGGGCAAGCCCAGCGTCGGCGTGGACATCTACAAGGAGCGCGCGGCCAACCTGGTCGACCTGTCGCGTGCGGTGCGCGCCGAGGTCGAGGTGCTGAAGGACGACCCGGCGATGCGCGGCATTGGCATCGAGGTCACCGACGACCAGGGCCAGGCGGTGATCAGCTCGCTGCTGGCGCTGGCCGAGGCCGGCGCGATCGGCCTGCTGCTGTCGGTGATCGTGCTGTACGCCTTCCTGCGCCACTGGCCATCGACGCTGATGGTATCGCTGGCCATCCCGATCTGCTTCATCATGACCCTGGGCTTCATGTATTTCGCCGGCATCACCTTGAACATCATCTCGATGATGGGCCTGCTGCTGGCGGTGGGCATGCTGGTGGACAACGCCGTGGTGGTGGTGGAGAGCATCTACCAGGAACGCGAGAAGTACCCGAACCAGCCGTCGCTGGCCTCCATCGTCGGCACCCGCCATGTCGCCATCGCGCTGTCGGCCGGCACCTTGTGCCACTGCGTGGTGTTCCTGCCGATGATGTTCGGCGAAAAGAACATCATCACCATCTACCTGTCGCAGCTGGCGGTGACCATCTCGGTGTCGCTGCTGGCCTCGTGGCTGGTGGCGGTGAGCCTGATCCCGATGCTGTCGGCGCGCATGCGCACGCCGCCGGCGCTGAAGTCGCCGTTCATCAGCCGCCTGCAGGAGCGTTATGCGCGCGCGCTGCGCTGGACCCTGCAGCACCGTGGCTGGGCGGTGGCCGGCATCCTTGCCATCTCGCTGGCCAGCCTGTTCCCGATGACCCACACTCAGGGCGGCGGCGACGAGAGCGACCCGAGCGAGATCAACATCTTCTACCAGTGGCGGGGTGCCTATTCCAAGGAGGAGATGGGCCGGGAAGTGGCGCGGGTGGAGGATTTCGTCAACGCCAGGCGCAAGGAATTCCATATCGAGCGGGTATACAGCCGCTACAGCGAGCAGGGCTGGGCGCAGACCCGCCTGTTCCTGGACATCGACGACCGCGAGCTGAGCAAGAAGATCGAGGAGGAGGTGCGCAAGGGGCTGCCGCAGTCGGCGCGCGCCAAGATCGGCATCGGCTGGCCCGGCGGCATGGGCAGCGAAGGGCAGGGCATCCGCTTCAGCCTGGTCGGCGATTCCACCCAGACCCTGAAGGAGCTGGCCGACGACATCGTGCCGATGCTGGCGCGCGACCCGAAGCTGCGCGACGTGCGCGTGGACACCGGCGATGCCAACACCGAGCTGGCGGTGCGGGTGAACCGCGAGCGCGCCGCGGCCTATGGCTTCAGCGCGCAACAGGTGGCGCAGTTCGTCGGCATGGCGCTGCGCGGCTCCTCGCTGCGTGACTTCCACCGCGAAGACGTCGAGATCCCGGTCAACGTGCGCTTTGCCGGCTCGGAGGACTACGGCGTCGAGGACCTGTCCTCGTTCATGGTGCGCACCGCCAGCGGCAAGGAAGTGCCGCTGCTGGCGATGGTGGACGTGAGCGTCAACCCGGCGGCCAATTCGATCCAGCGCCTGAACCGGCAGACCATGCTGCGGGTGGAGGCCGGGCTGGCCAAGGACGTGCCGATGGACGCGGCGCGCAAGTCCATCGAGACCGCGCTGGACAACGTGCAGTTCCCGCCGGGCTACGGCTACACCTTCGCCGGCACCGGTTTCAACATCAACTTCGACGGCATGCAGCAGATGGTGAACAGCATCTTCATCGCGCTGATCCTGATGCTGGTGATCATGGCCGCGGTGTTCGAGTCGCTGCTGTTCCCGGCGGCGATCATGTCCTGCGTGCTGTTCTCGATCTTCGGCGTCTACTGGCTGTTCTGGTTGACCGGCACCGAGATGAACATCATGGCGGTGATCGGCATCCTGGTGCTGATGGGCGTGGTGGTTAACAACGGCATCGTGATGATCGAGCACATCAACAATCTGCGCCGGCGCGGCATGGCCCGCACCGATGCGCTGGTGGAGGGCAGCCGCGAACGCCTGCGCCCGATCATGATGACGATGGGCACGGCGATCCTGGCGATGATCCCGATCGCGCTGAACACGCAGACCGCTGACGGCATGCCGCCGTACTACCCGATGGCCCGCGCCATCGCCGGTGGGCTGGCGTTTTCGACCGTGGTCAGCCTGCTGTTCCTGCCGACCATCTACGCGATCCTCGACGACCTGCGTACCGGCACCGCGCGGCTGGTGCGGCGTGCGCGCGGATTGCAGGTGGCGGAGGGGGGAGCGCCGGCCGCTGGCCGGCAACCACAGGGAAATTGAGTCGAGTGCGGAGTGCCGGCCAGCGCGGCCGGTACCATCGCTTGGCCGTAGATTGGGCCACGTCCCCGACGCGCTTCATGGCATATCAGCGTCGGGGCGTAGCCCCGACCTACGGTGAGTGCCGGGTTCGGCCGACACGGGACCATCCGACAGGCCCCGGCCCCCGCATCGACCAGAAGCTTCAGCCGGCGAGCTTGCCGTACACGGTGAAACCGGTCAGCCACAGGCCGAGCATGCTGCCGATGTTGGTCAGCATGAAGGTCAGCACGATGCGGGTGACGCGGTTGCGGTACCAGCCCTTGAAGGTCTGGGCGTCGTCGCGCAGTTGCAGGAAGTCGTTGTAGGCCGGCTTGCGCAGCCGCGTCTCCACCAGCGCGGCGAAGGCACCGGTCGGGATGCTCAGGCGGAACGGCTTGAACGGCGCCACGGCAATGGCGGTGAGGATGCTCAGCGGGTGGCTGCCGGCCAGCAGCGCGCCCAGGCCCGCCAGCCCGCCGGTATACAGCGCCCAGATCGCCAGCATGTGCGTGCCCATGCCCAGCCCGCCTTTCCAGAAGCCGACGCCGATGCCGGCCAGAACCACCGCAAGAATGGTCAGGGTGATCCACGGGATGTTGCGCTTCTTCGGCACCGCTTCCAGTTGCGCGCGCAGCGGGCCGGGTGCGTCGGTGTCGGTTTCCAGATAGCGCGCCAGACCGGCGAGGTGGCCTGCGCCGACCACCGCCAGCACGTTGCGCTGTTCGGCAGTGTGTTCCTCGCGCAGGCGCGTGGCCATGTAGCGGTCGCGCTCGCCGATGATGGTTTCGTACAGCGCCGGGCTCTCGCTGGCGAATTCGCCGAAGCTCGACTCGAGCATGTCGCCCTGCTTGAGCTTCTCGATTTCCTCCTCGCCGACGTCATCCGACGAGAACAGGCCGGCACCGAGGCCGGCGACCAGCTTCAGCTTGCCGAAGAAGCCCAGTTGCCGCGAGGCGCGGCGGAAGGTCAGGCCGACGTCGCGGTCGATCAGGTGTACCGGCAGGCCGTTCTCCTTCGCCAGCGTCACTGCGCGCTTGAGCTCGGCGCCGGGCTCGATGCCTAGTTGCTCGGCCAGCCGGCGCTGGTAGGCGGCCAGCGCCAGGTTGGCGGCGAACAGCGCCACGCGGCCCTTGCGGATCACCTCGACCAGGTCCAGCCGTGCCATCGCGTCGGGATCGGTCAGTGCCTGCAGCCGCTGCGGGTCGAGCTCGACCGCCACCGCGTCGAAGTGGCCGCTGCCGATGGCCTGTTCCACCGCCTGCACGCTGGCAACGGAGACGTGCGCGGTGCCGAGCAGGGTGTAGGTCACGCCGTCGCGTTCGACGACGCGCACGGGCTGGCCGGCGAGCAGTTCGCCGCCGGTGTCGGGAAGGGTATCGGTCATTGCGTCATTCATTGGAAGGGGGGCCGCCGGTGCCGTCACCGAGCGCGCGCTGCATGAACACCGTGTCCAGCCAGCGCCCGTGTTTCCACGCGATGCCGGGGAAGGTGCCGAGGTGCTGGAAGCCGAAGCGTTCGTGCAGCCTGATCGAGGCGGTGTTGGTCGGCTCGCCGATCACCGCGACCATCTGCCGGAAGCCGCGCGCGGCGCAGGCATCGATGAGTGCCTGCAGCAGCGCCGCGCCAACGCCACGTCCCTGCGCGGTGGCGGCGACATAGACCGAGTTTTCCACCACCCAGTGGTAGGCGGCGCGGGAGCGGAAGCTGTTGGCGTAGGCATAGCCGACGACTTGGCCCTCCAGTTCGGCGGCCAGGTATGGATAGCCGCGCGCGCATATGTCGTCCATGCGCCGCGACATCTCGGCTTCGTCCGGCACCTCGTATTCGTAGGTGTTGACGAAGTCGGTGACCTCCACCGCGTAGATCGTGGTGATTGCGGGGATGTCGGCCGGAGTGGCGTCGCGGATTACGGGAGTCATTTTGTCTGCTTGTGTCCTTGTAGGAGCGACGCAAGTCGCGACGTGCCCTTGGCCGGGGAAAGCTCGGTCGCGACTGGCATCGCTCCTACAGGAGTAGTGTGGTGCTCAGTCGATATAACGCTTCAGCAGGTCGCCGTAGGCGTCGATGCGGCGGTCGCGCAGGAACGGCCAGATGCGGCGCACGTGCTCGCTGCGCTGCAAATCAATATCGCAGACCAGCACGGTCGGCTCGGTGCCGGCTTCGGCGATGAACTCACCCTGCGGGCCGAGCACGTGGCTGTTGCCCCAGAAGTCGATGCCTGAGGTGCCCAATGGCGAGGCCTCGTGGCCGACGCGGTTGCACGACAGCACCGGCAGGCCATTGGCCACGGCATGGCCGCGGTGGCTCAGCACCCAGGCATCGCGCTGGCGGTTCTTCTCGTCCTGCGCATCGTCCGGGTCCCAGCCGATGGCGGTGGGGTAGAGCAGCAGTTCGGCGCCGGCCAGCGCCATCAGCCGGGCCGCTTCCGGATACCACTGGTCCCAGCACACCAGCACGCCGAGGCGGCCGACCGAGGTGTCGATCGGCTTGAAGCCGAGGTCGCCGGGGGTGAAATAGAACTTCTCGTAGAAGCCCGGGTCGTCCGGGATGTGCATCTTGCGGTACTTGCCCAGCAGCGTGCCGTCCTTTTCGAACACCACCGCCGTGTTGTGGTACAGGCCGGCGGCACGGCGCTCGAACAGCGAGCCGACGATCACCACACCGTGCTTCTTCGCCAGTGCGCCGAGGCGCCCGGTGCTGGGGCCGGGGATCGGCTCGGCCAGGTCGAATTCGTCCACCGACTCGTGCTGGCAGAAGTACGGGCCGTTGTGCAGTTCCTGCAGCAGCACCAGCTTCGCGCCCTGCGCGGTGGCCTCGGCCACGCGCTGCTCGATGATGGCCAGATTGGAGTCGGCGTCGCCGTGGTTGCGCTCCTGGATCAGCGCAACGGTCAGGGTCTTTGTGTTCATGCGGGCATTGTAAGCACGGAGGAGCAACCGCCCCTTAGTGAGGGGCGATTCGCGCCGCAGGCGTGAATGGGGATTGGAGGCGGGAAGCCGGGGCCTCTTGGCATCAGCCAAGAAGCCCGTGAGGCAATTGCATGGTGATGCAGTGGAGCGAACCGTTCTGCCAGATCAGCGGGCGGCACGGCACCTGCACGATCTCGCGGCCCGGGAACGCGCGGGCCAGCACGTCGCGCGCGGCATCATCGGCCGGGTCGCCATAGGCCGGCATCAGTACCGCGCCGTTGACGATCAGGAAGTTGGCATAGGAAGCGGCCAGGCGCCGGCCCCCGTCAAGCACCGGTTGCGCCCACGGCAGCGGGAACAGGCGATAGGGTTTGCCGTCGCTGGTACGCAGCGCCGCCAGTTCGGCGCCCATCGCCTGCAGTTCGGCGTAGTGCGAATCCTGCGGGTCGTCGCAGTTCTGGTAGACGATGCTGTCGGCCGAGGCGAAGCGGGCCAGGGTGTCCACGTGGGCGTCGGTGTCGTCGCCTTCCAGATACCCGTGGTCAAGCCACAGCACGCGGTCCTGCCGCATCCACTGCGCCATGTCGGCGCCGAGCGATGCGCGGTCGCGGTCGGGATGGCGTTCGTGCAGGCACTGCCAGGTGGTCAGCAGGGTGCCGGCGCCGTCGGTATCGATCGCACCGCCTTCCAGCGCGAACGGGATGCTGCGCACTTCGGCGTTGGCGAACACGCCCGCGTCATGCAGCACGCCGACCAGCTGGTCGTCGCGGCTGGCTTCGAACTTGCCGCCCCAGCCGGTGAAGCGGAAATCCAGCAGCTGGAAACCGCCGTCGCCGCGCTTGAGGGTGATCGGGCCGGAGTCGCGCAGCCAGGTGTCGTCGTACTGCGCGCCGACGAAGCGCACGCGCGCCATGTCGATGCGGTTGGAGCGCAGGCGCATCTCCGCGTAGGTCTCGATGTCGTCGTCGGCCACGCAGATCAGCACCGGCTGGAAGCGGGTGATGGCGGCCACCAGCGCGATGTAGGTTTCCTCGACCTCGGCCAGGCGCTCGGCCCAGTCGGTGTCGGCGTGCGGCCAGGCGATCAGGATGCCGGACTGGGGCTCCCATTCGGCGGGGAAACGGAGTGCATCGGTCATTGCGGGTCAATACTCGGTCGTGCCCGGGCCGTGGCCCGGGCGTCATCTGGGTTCCCGCCGGGATGCGGGGTGTCGCGTCAGCGGATCGGGGGCCTGGGGCCCGCTTCCTGCGGCCCGGCCTGGTTGGCGACCACGTCGATCACGCGCTGCTTCTCGAAATAGACGGTGAAGGCCGGGTAGACCCAGCGGTTGATGGTCGGCCACTGCTGCTTCTGGCCGCCGCGCGGCTGCAGCCGCTCCTGCGGCGCGCCGAAGCGGGCCTCGACCTGCTGCATGGTCTGGCCTCGCGCGGGCAGGGCTTCGACCGGCTTTTCCTGCGCGCGGTCGATCAACAGGGTGTCGGCCATCGCCGCCGGAGCGGCAATGAAGGCGGCAATCAGGGCCAAGGCATGGATGGTCTGTTTCATGGTCACTACTCCCCGTAAGGACACAAGCTGCCGATTACACCAAAAATTCCGGCAAAAAAACGGCCGGGGCCGCCCGGGGCGCCGCGCGCGATGGCCCGCACGCGATGGCCGTCACGAACGGCAGACGCAGAAAGCCGCCCGGAGGCGGCTTTCTGAGGGGGGGGCGGAGCCGCATGGGCTCCGGGTGCGGCTTGCGCCGCCGGCTCAGCGCTGGCGAGCCTTGAAGCGCGGGTTCGACTTGCAGATCACGAAGATCTTGCCGCGACGGCGCACGACCTTGCAGTCGCGGTGGCGGGACTTGGCCGACTTCAGGGAGGACAGGACTTTCATGGCATACCTCGGCAGATATCTTGGGAGTTCTTTCTGGAGAGCGTTGCCGCAGGCATGCCAGATTGGCGCTCGGCAGGTTGACGCTCGTTCAAGCCCGCCATTCTACTGGGTATTTCCACGCAGGTTCAAGTGCTTGCATGGGATCCGGGCGGCGGGGCGGCCGGGCGGGGCGCTAGAATGCCCGATTCCCGAATCAATGGCAGGCCGAGATGAGCCAACTCCCCCCCGTTCTCACCATCGACGGCCCGTCCGGCGCCGGCAAGGGTACCGTCAGCCGCATCGTCGCGCGCCGGCTCGGCTGGCACTACCTGGATTCGGGGGCGCTGTACCGGGCGGTGGGCGTGGCGGCCAGCTGGGCCAACATCGACACCTCGGACGCCTCGGCGCTGGTGCGATGCACCTTCGACACCCGGATCCGTTTCGCCGAGCAGGGCGAGAGCCTGCGGGTGCTGGTCAATGACACCGACGCCACCGACGAGTTGCGGCTGGAAACCACCGGCGCGCTGGCCTCGGCGATTGCCGCCATCCCCGAGGTGCGGGCGGCGCTGAAGGAGCGCCAGCGCGCATTCAGGATGCCGCCGGGATTGGTCGCCGACGGCCGCGACATGGGCACGGTGATCTTCCCGGATGCCCCATTCAAGGTTTTCCTGACCGCCAGCGCCGAGGAACGTGCGCACAGGCGTCATAAACAGTTGAAGGAAAAAGGAGTTTCGGTTAACTTTGACGACCTCCTGCGCGAGATCATGGCCCGCGACGCCCGTGATGCACAGCGCGCAGTGGCGCCCCTGAGGCCGGCCGATGACGCCGTCCTCATCGACACCAGCGGTATCGGCATCGACGACGTCGTTGCCAGGGTGTTGGGCCTGGTTTCCGCCACGGAAGCCTGACCCGGGCAGTGTGGAGCGGCCAGCCCACCGGCCGCAGTCGTGCCAATGATGTTGCAACAGCCCCGCTGCGCAATGGTGCGTGGCGGGTATTTCCATTCACACGCGGCTGCCCGCACGGGGTCGCACAACAGGCTGGACGGCACGGGTTCTTCGCAATGCCCCGTCGTCCAATGTGTTCAACCGAGTAAATCCAATGACCGAATCATTTGCAGAACTGTTTGAAGCCAGCCAAGCCAACCTGGCCAAGCTGAAGCCGGGCGCCATCGTCGTCGGCACTGTGGTCGACGTCCGCGGCGACGTGGTGGTGATCAACGCCGGCCTGAAGTCCGAAGGCATCGTGCCGATCGAACAGTTCCGTAACGACGCTGGCGAGATCGACGTGGGCGTGGGCGACCAGGTGAAGGTTGCCCTGGACTCCATCGAGAACGGCTTCGGCGAAACCGTCCTGTCGCGCGAGAAGGCCAAGCGCGCGATGGTGTGGGACGAGCTGGAAGAAGCGTTGGAAAAGAACGAAACCATCACCGGCCGCATCAGCGGCAAGGTCAAGGGTGGTTTCACCGTGGACATCAAGGATGTCCGCGCGTTCCTGCCGGGTTCCCTGGTCGATGTGCGCCCGGTGCGCGATCCGGCCTACCTGGAAGGCAAGGAGCTGGAGTTCAAGCTGATCAAGCTTGACCGCAAGCGCAACAACGTCGTGGTTTCGCGCCGCGCTGTCGTCGAGAGCGAGCACTCGGAAGAGCGCGAGCAGTTGATGGACAAGCTGCAGGAAGGCGCGATCCTGAAGGGCGTGGTCAAGAACCTGACCGACTACGGTGCGTTCGTGGACCTGGGCGGCATCGACGGCCTGCTGCACATCACCGACATGGCCTGGAAGCGCGTGCGCCATCCGTCCGAAGTCGTGAACGTCGGCGACGAGCTGGACGTGCGCGTGCTGAAGTTCGACCGCGAGCGCAACCGCGTGTCGCTGGGCCTGAAGCAGCTGGGCGAGGATCCGTGGGACAACATCGCCCGCCGCTACCCGGCCAACAGCCGTGTGTTCGGCAAGGTCTCCAACGTCACCGATTACGGCGCGTTCGTCGAGATCGAGCCGGGTGTGGAAGGCCTGGTGCACGTGTCCGAGATGGACTGGACCAACAAGAACGTCAACCCGTCCAAGGTCGTGCAGGTCGGTGACGAAGTCGAAGTGATGGTGCTGGACGTCGACGAAGAGCGCCGCCGCATCTCGCTGGGCATGAAGCAGGTCGCCGCCAACCCGTGGGAAACCTTCGCCGCCATCCACAAGAAGGGCGACAAGGTGTCCGGCCAGATCAAGTCGATCACCGACTTCGGCATCTTCATCGGCCTGGACGGTGGCATCGACGGCCTGGTGCACCTGTCCGACATCAGCTGGAACACCACCGGCGAAGACATCGTGCGCAACTTCAAGAAGGGCGACACGCTGGATGCCGTGGTGCTGGCGGTCGATCCGGAGCGCGAGCGCATCTCGCTGGGCGTCAAGCAGCTGGAGCAGGATCCGTTCGGCCAGTACATGGCCGCCAACCCGAAGGGCTCCAAGGTCGAGGGCACTGTCAAGGAAGTCGACGCCAAGGGCGCCGTGGTCGAACTGGCCGACGGCATCGAAGGCTACGTGTCGGCCCGCGATATCAGCTACGACCGCGTGGACGATGCCTCGCAGCACCTGAAGGTCGGCGACAAGATCGAAGCCAAGTTCGTGGGCATGGACCGCAAGGGCCGTACCCTGCAGCTGTCGATCAAGGCCAAGGACGAAGCCGAAACCGCCGAGGCGCTGGCCGAGTTCAACAAGACCTCGACCGAAGCCGCCACGGGCACCACCAGCCTCGGCGCGCTGTTGCGTGCGCAGTTGAACGGCAACAAGTCCGAGTAATCGGCCAGGTTTTGCCGCAGTTGTGAACTGGACGGCCCGGACACCAGTCCGGGCCGTTTCAGGGCATGAAATTTCCGTGACGGGTTCGCGATGACCAAATCCGAGTTGATCGAAATCCTTGCGCACCGCCAGGGGCACCTGAAGGCCGACGACGTCGACCTGGCCGTGAAGTCGTTGCTGGAAATGATGGGCGGGGCGCTGGCTGCCGGCGACCGCATCGAGATCCGTGGTTTCGGCAGTTTTTCCCTGCATTACCGGCCACCGCGGCTGGGCCGCAACCCGAAGACGGGCGATTCGGTGGCGTTGCCGGGCAAGCACGTACCGCATTTCAAGCCGGGCAAGGAACTGCGTGAGCGCGTCAACGACGTCGTGCCGCAGGAAGGCGAGTCCGCCTGATCCGATCGCAATCCGCTGCTGCGGATTGGCGCCGGGGCCGCTAAGCTAGTGGCCTGGTGAACAGGGAGCAGGCCGCCGCATGAAGGCTGTCCGATTGTTGCTGCTGCTGGCCGTCCTGGTCGGTGGCCTGGTGATAGGCTCGCTGAACTCGCAGCCTGTCGAAATCAGCCTGGCGTTCTGGTCGCTGAAGACCACGTCGGGCATCGCGATCATCGCCTCGTTGCTGCTCGGCGCCTTGCTGGGCGGCGGCATGGTGGTGGCCGGGCTGGTGGTCCCGCTCTATGCCAGATTGCGGCGCGCCAACAAGGCGGCCGCCGTGCCCGCGCAGGCAGCGCCGGCTCCTTCCCCTTTCGACGGACGCTGACCGACGATGGCCTTCATCAGTGAATGGTTCTGGTTTTTCCTGTTCCTGCCGATCGCGGCGCTGTGCGGCTGGGTGATCGGCCGGCGCGGCGGGCAGCGGCACAGCGAAAGCCAGGTCAGCCGCCTGTCGAGCACCTACTTCCGAGGCCTGAACTACTTGCTCAACGAGCAGCCGGACAAGGCCATCGAGCTGTTCCTGCATATCGCCGAGCTGGACAAGGAAACCTTCGAGACCCAACTTGCGCTCGGCCACCTGTTCCGCCGCCGTGGCGAGGTGGACCGCGCCATCCGCCTGCATCAGGGGCTGGCGAACCGCAACGACCTGTCCGATGCGCAGCGCGTGCAGGCGCTGCTGGCGCTGGGCGAGGACTACATGAAGTCGGGCCTGCTCGACCGCGCCGAGACGGTCTTCACCGACCTTGCGCGCATCGACGAACGCGCGCCGCAGGCGCTCAAGCACCTGATCGGCATCTACCAGGCCGAGCGTGACTGGGAAAAGGCGATCGAGAACGCCACCCGCTACGAGCAGGTCACCGACGAACCGATGGGCAAGCTGATCGGCCAGTTCGAGTGCGAACTGGCCGAGCGCTACCGCGCCGCCGGGCGCCTGGATGACGCGCGCGCCGCCATCGAGCGCGCCAACGCCGCCGATGCGATGAGCGTGCGCGCAGGCATCATCGAAGGTCGGCTGGAAAGCGACTTCGGCAACGACGAGGCCGCGGTGCGCGCCTTCGAGCGCGCCGCGCGCAACGACCCGGATTACTTGCCGGAAATCCTGCCGCAGTTGCTGAAGAACTACCGCAACGTCGGCGACCTGGCCGGTGCGCGGGCCTTCCTTGCGGAAATGACCGAGCACTATCGCGGCATCGCCCCGGTTCTGGGGCTGGCGCGGTTGATGGAGGAGCAGGAAGGGACCGGCCCGGCCCGCGCCTACTTGGGCCGGCAGCTGAAGGATCGGCCTTCCGTGCGCGGTGAGTCAGCGCTGATCGACCTGACCCTGGCCGAAGGCGCCGACCCGGTGGCGACGCTGCAGGACCTGAAGCACATCACCGACCAGTTGCTGGTGCGCAACCCGGCGTATCGCTGTACCCGCTGCGGGTTCGGCGCGCGTACCCACCACTGGCAATGCCCGAGTTGCAAGGAGTGGGGCACGGTCAAGCCGTTGTTGAATTACGCGGTGCTCTGATCCGTGTGGCCGGCATGGACGATGGGGCTTGCGGCGATATTCCTGCTCGCCGCGCTGCTGACCTGGGCGGCACGCGGGTACGCGTTGCGCCGCAATCTGTTCGACCAGCCGGGTGAGCGCCGCAGCCACCAGGTCGCCACGCCACGTGGCGGCGGCATCGCGATCGTGATTTCGCAGATGGTGGCCTACTCGGTCATCGGCGGCGTTCGCGGTGAACTTGCGGTGACTCTGGCAGTGTTCTCGACGGGGCTGCTGCTGGTCGCCGGCATCGGCTGGTGGGACGATCATCGACCGCTGTCCGCCAGGCTCCGGTTGTGCGTGCATGCAGTGGCGGGTGCACTGCTGGGCATGCTGGTCTGGCAGGCGAGCGGGGATGCGTTCAAGGCGGTTTTCAGCGCGTTGCTGGCGATCGGGCTTATCAACGTGTGGAACTTCATGGATGGCATCAACGGGTTGGCGACGACGCAGGCGATCCTCGCCGCCACGGCCTTCGCGCTGTTGTTGCCCCTGCCGCACGCCGGCATCGCCTTGCTGCTGGCGGCAGGTTGCCTGGGGTTCCTGCCTTTCAATTTCCCGAAGGCCCGGATTTTCATGGGCGATGTCGGCAGCGGCGCGCTGGGCTATCTGCTGGCCGGTCTTGTTGCCTTGGGCATCACCGTCACCGACATCGCCTGGCCGATCTGGCTGCTGCCGCTGACCGCGTTCCTGATCGATTCCGGATTCACCCTGCTCGCGCGCATGCTCAGGGGGGAGCGCTGGATGGAAGCGCATACGCAGCATCTGTACCAGGCATATGTGAAACGTGGCCGCAGTCACGCCGCCGTGACGCTTGATTACGCACTGTTCAGCGTTGCTGGACTTACACTTTGCGCCGCTTTGGGAGAGCTGCCCCCGGTTTGGGGAAGCATGGGGGCCCTGGCATGGGCTGCCATCGGGTTCTGCATCTGGTACATGTTGCGGAACAGGATCGTTCGATAAAACAGGGAATTCAGAGATGTCATTCTGGCGCCAACGGCAGGCAGGGAACCTTCCACGTATCGCGGTGATGCTGCACGACCTCTTCATGGTCTGGGCATGCTGGCGCCTGCTGCATGCCGCCCGGTATGCATTGCTGGACGACGTACCATCCAATCCCCTGTTCGATTTCAATGTGGCCGTGGTGCTCCTCGCCCAGGCTCTGGCTTTCCGTTACGTGGGCCTTTACCGGGGGCTTTGGCGCTTCGCCAGCGTTGCCGACCTGGTCAGCATCTTCAAGGCCAGCTTCATCGGCGTGATCGCCATCGTACTGGTGCTCAGCTACAAGCGTCTCGATGGCGTTCCGGTATCGGTGTTGATCGCCTATCCCTTTGCACTGGCGATCCTGCTGGGTGGGCCGCGCCTGCTGTACCGCAGTTGGAAGGATTACCTTGCGGTCCAGTCGGATGCGAGCGCCAGGCGCGTGCTGGTGCTGGGGGCGGGCCATGCGGCCGAGTCGCTGGTCAAGGATCTGCGGCGCTCGGGCGATTACGAGGCGGTGGGTCTGCTCGATGACTCCCCGCACCTGCAGGGTGCCAAGCTGCAGGGCATCCCGATTCTGGGGACGCTCGACGATGTGGCCAGCGTAGCGCGGGAAACCGCTGCGAAGCTGCTGGTGATCGCCATCCCGACGCTGGATGCAACCGGCATGCAGCGCGTGATTGCCCTGTGCGAAAGCACCGGCTTGCCGTTCCGGACGGTGCCGAGGCTGAACGACCTGATGGAAGGCAGTTCGCTCCCTGGACAGCTGAAGGAAGTGGCGATCGAGGACCTGCTCGGTCGCCAGCCGATACAGCCGGATTGGGAACTGGTCCGGGGCTGGTTGCGCGGTCGCACGGTGCTGGTGACCGGAGCCGGCGGCTCCATAGGTTCCGAACTCTGCCGCCAGTGCGCGCGTCATGGCGTGGCCCGCATCGTGCTGCTGGAAATCAGCGAGTTCCTCATGCTCAACATCCGCGGCGAGCTGTGCCGCAACTTCCCGCACCTGCAGGTCGAATGCGTGCTGGGCGATTGCGGTGACCCGACGCTGGTGCGGCATGCATTGTCGGAGTACCGGCCGGATACCGTGTTCCATGCCGCCGCCTACAAGCAGGTGCCGCTGCTGGAAGGGAACCTGCGCGAGGCGGTACGCAACAATACCCTGGCCACCGATTGCATGGCCCGGGCCTGCCTGGAACATGAAGTGGACAACTTCGTGTTCATCTCCACCGACAAGGCGGTGGACCCGGCCAGCGCGCTGGGGGCGAGCAAGCGCTATGCGGAACTGATCTGCCAGAGCCTCAACCAGAAGAAGGGGACTCGATATGTGACCGTCCGCTTCGGCAACGTGCTGGGCTCGGTGGGCAGCGTCGTGCCACTGTTCCGCGAGCAGATTCGCAGGGGCGGTCCGGTGACCGTGACCGATCCGGAGGTCAGCCGCTATTTCATGACGATCCCCGAGGCCTGCCTGCTGATTCTGCAGGCGGCGGCTTCCTCTTCGCGCGGCGCGATCTACATGCTCGACATGGGCGAGCCGATCCTCATCCGGGACCTGGCACGGCAGATGATCCGGCTGGCCGGCAAGCAGCCGGATACCGATATCGCCATCGTCTATACCGGTCTGCGACCGGGCGAGAAGCTGCACGAGAGTCTCTTCTATTCGGATGAGAACAGCCGGCCGACCTCGCACCCCAAGGTGCTGGAGGCGGGAATCCGCGAGTTCTCGGCCGAACAGGTGCTCGGCAACATCACGCGGCTGCGTGAAGCGGTAGCAGCCTACGACGTGGCTGCCATGCTGGAGATACTGTCGACGACCGTCCCCGAATATTCTCCGCTGCGGGAAGCGGTAGGAGCGCCTCTGGCAGGAGCCAACATCGTCCCGTTCCCTTCCAAGGAAGCAGGTAGAAACTGATGTCACGACGTATCCGCAAGGCGGTATTCCCGGTGGCCGGCCTCGGCACCCGTTTCCTGCCGGCGACCAAGACGGTGCCGAAGGAGATGCTGCCGATCATCGACCGGCCGTTGATCCAGTACGCGGTCGACGAGGCCATCGAGGCCGGTTGCGACACCCTGGTCTTCGTTACCAACCGCTACAAGCATGCGGTGGCCGACTACTTCGACAAGGCCTACGAACTCGAGCAGAAGCTCGAGCGTGCCGGGAAGAAGGAGCAGCTGGAACAGATTCGCCACGTGTTGCCCAAGGGCGTGCGTGCGGTGTTCGTGACCCAGACCGAGGCGCTGGGGTTGGGGCATGCGGTGTTGTGCGCCAAGCCCATCGTCGGCGACGAGCCGTTCGCGGTGCTGCTGCCGGATGACCTTATCTGGAACCGCGGAGCGGGTGCGTTGAAGCAGATGGCCGACCTCAATGAGGCCAGTGGTGCCAGCATCATCGCGGTGGAGGACGTGCCGCATGAAAAGACCGGCAGCTATGGCATCGTGGCGACCGACAAGTTCGACGGACGCAAGGGCCACATCACCCAGATCGTGGAGAAGCCGAAGCCGGAAGAGGCGCCCAGCGACTTGGCAGTGGTCGGTCGTTATGTGCTGAGCCCGAAGATTTTCCAGTTGCTGGAGGCAACCGGTACCGGCGCGGGTGGGGAAATCCAGTTGACCGATGCCATCGCCCGGCTGCTCGATGGCGAGCCGGTGGATGCCTATCGTTTCGAAGGTACCCGTTTCGATTGTGGCACCCACCTGGGTCTGGTCGAAGCCACCATTCGCTTCGCACTGGAAAACGAGAAGCTGGCTGCTCCGGCGCGTGAAGTCATGCGCAAGATGCTGGCCGAGTAGGCGTGCATGGATCGGCGGTGCGGTTTTCCCGCGCCGGACGTGAAAAGGGCAGCCCTGTGGCTGCCCTTTTCGTTTGCGGCATGGCGACTGGAATCAGAGCGCTTCGAACACGCCCGCTGCGCCCATGCCGGTGCCGATGCACATGGTCACCATGCCGTACTTCTGCTGGCGACGGCGCAGGCCGTGCAGCAGGGTGGCGGTACGGATCGCGCCGGTTGCGCCCAGCGGATGGCCCAGGGCAATGGCGCCGCCCAGCGGGTTGACCTTGGACGGGTCCAGCCCGCAATCGCGGATCACCGCCAGCGACTGCGCGGCGAAGGCTTCGTTGAGTTCGATCCAGTCCAACTGGCCCTGGGTCAGCCCGGCCTGCTTCAGCGCCTTCGGGATTGCGGCGATCGGGCCAATGCCCATCACTTCCGGGCGCACGCCGGCGACCGAGAAGCTGACGAAGCGGGCCAGCGGAGTCAGGCCGTAGTCTTTGACCGCCTGCTCGGAAGCCAGCAGCACCGCGCCGGCACCATCGCTCATCTGCGAGGAATTGCCGGCGGTGACGCTGCCGCCGAACTGGCCATTGCGGAACACCGGGCGCAGCTTGGCCAGGCCTTCGGCCGAGGAGTCCAGGCGCGGGCCTTCGTCGGTATCGGCGATCTTGTTGCGGGTGATGATGCGCTGGCCGTCGGCCAGGTCAGGCAGGTGCGAGACGATCTCGTAGGGGCTGATCTCGTCCTTGAACTCGCCGGCCTGGATGGCGGCGATGGCCTTCTGGTGCGAGGCCAGTGCGAAGGCATCCTGCTCCTCGCGCGAGACCTTCCATTCCTCGGCGACCTTCTCGGCGGTGATGCCCATGCCGTAGGCGATGGCGACGTGGTCGTTGTCGAACACGCTCGGCGCCATCGCGATCTTGTTGCCCATCATCGGCACCATCGACATCGACTCGGTGCCGCCGGCCAGCATCAGGTCGGCATTGCCGAGGCGGATCTGGTCGGCCGCCATCGCCACCGCCTGCAGGCCGGAGGAGCAGAAGCGGTTCACCGTCTGCGCGGCGATGGTGTTGGGCAGGCCGGCCAGCAGCACGCCGATGCGCGCCACGTTCATGCCTTGCTCGGCCTCGGGCATGGCGCAGCCGATGATCGCGTCATCGATGCGGTTCACGTCCACGCCGGGGGCTTGGGCGACGACGCTGCGCAGTACGTGCGCCAGCATGTCGTCGGGACGGGTATTGCGGAACATGCCCTTGGGTGCCTTGCCGACCGGGGTACGGGTGGCGGCGACGATGTAGGCGTCCTGGATTTGCTTGGTCATTGCGGTGATCTCTTGGAAAGGGGAGTAGGCGGGAGCGGGGAAGCGCGGCGGGCCGGGACGGCCGCCGCGCCGGCGCCCACTCAGTTCCGCAGCGGCTTGCCGGTCTTGAGCATGTGCGCGATGCGGGCCTGGGTCTTTTCCTGTTGCGCCAGTTCGACGAAGTGCCTGCGTTCCAGCGTCAGCAGCCACTCCTCATCGACGATGGTGTTCCGATCAACCTTGCCGCCGCACAGCACGGTGGCGATGCGCTCGGCGATCTCGTAGTCGTACTCGCTGATGAAGCGGCCTTCCAGCATGTTGACCAGCATCATCTTGAAGGTGGCGATGCCGACGTCGCCGGCCACACGGATGCGGCGCGCCGGCAGCGGCGGACGGTAGCCACCCTCGGCCAGCGCGGTGACCTCGGCCTTGGCGATGTGCAGCAGTTCGTAGGCGTTGAACACGACCTTGTCGGTGCCGCGCATCAGGCCCAGTTCCTTGGCGTTGGCCGCCGAGTTGGACACCTTGGCCATCGCCACGGTCTCGAAGGTCTTCTTCAGCTCGGCGAACACGTCGCCGTCGGCACCGGCCGCCTGCGAGGCGCGCACCGCCAGTTCCTTCAGCCCGCCACCGGCCGGCAGCAGGCCGACGCCGGCCTCGACCAGGCCGATGTAGCTTTCCAGCGCCGCCACCGATTTGGCCGCGTGCATCTGGAACTCGCAGCCGCCGCCCAACGCGAGCCCGCGTACTGCCGTGACCACCGGCACCAGCGCGTACTTGATGCGCTGGCTGGTGCGCTGGAAGTTGGCGACCATCGCCTCGAACTCGGCGATCTTGCCGGCCTGCAACGCGCCCAGCGCGCCGGACAGGTCGGCACCGGCCGAGAACGGCTCGGTGTGCTGCCAGATCACCACGCCCTTGAACTGCTGCTCGGCCAGGCCGATGGCGTGCTGGATGCCATCCAGCACCTGGTCGGAGACGGTGTTCATCTTGGTCTTGAAGCTGATGACACCGATGCCGTCGCCGTCCGTCCACAGGCGGATGCCGTCGTTTTCATAGACGGTCTCGCCCTGCGCGAACTGCTCGCCCAGCAGCGGGTCGGGGAAGCGCTGGCGCTGATAGACCGGCAGCGCCGAGCGCGGCAGCTTGGCGTTGCGCGACGGGCTGTAGCTGCCCTCGGCGGTGTGCACGCCGTCGCGGCCGTCGAACACCCAGTTCGGCAGCGGCGCGTTGCTCATGCTCTTGCCGGCGACGATGTCGTCGGCAATCCACTGTGCCACCTGCTTCCAACCGGCGGCCTGCCAGGTCTCGAACGGGCCGAGCGACCAGCCGTAGCCCCAGCGGATCGCCAGATCGACGTCGCGCGCGGTCTCGGCGATGTCGGCCAGGTGGAAGGCGCTGTAGTGGAACAGGTCGCGGAAGGTCGCCCACAGGAACTGCGCCTGCGGGTGCTGGCTCTCGCGCAGCTTGGCGAACTTTTCCGCCGGGTTTTTGATCTTCAGGATCTCGACCACTTCCGGCGCGGCGGTGCGGTCGGCCGGGCGATAGTCCTGCTTCTCGACATCCAGCACCACGATGTCCTTGCCGACCTTGCGGAAGATGCCCGCGCCGGTCTTCTGCCCCAGCGCGCCCTTGGCGATCAGCGCGTCCAGCCACTTCGGCGACTTGAAATAGGCATGCCACGGGTCGTCGGGCAGGGTGTCGGCCATCGTCTTGATGACGTGGGCCATCGTGTCCAGGCCGACCACGTCGGAGGTGCGGTAGGTGGCCGACTTCGGGCGGCCCACCAGCGGACCGGTCAGGCCGTCCACTTCATCGAAGCCCAGCCCGAACTGCGTGGTGTGGTGGATGGTTGAGAGGATCGAGAACACGCCGATGCGGTTGCCGATGAAGTTCGGGGTGTCCTTGGCGTAGACCACGCCCTTGCCGAGGTTGGTGGTCAGGAAGGTTTCCAGCCCTTCCAGCACCGCCTTGTCGGTGGTGTTGGCCGGGATCAGTTCGGCCAGGTGCATGTAGCGCGGCGGGTTGAAGAAATGCACGCCGCAGAAGCGGTGGCGCAGTTGCTCGGGCAGCACGTCGGCCAGCTTGTTGATGCCCAGGCAC
>Ga0222427_100510_pt1 | contig 55201 bp, 57 predicted proteins | sample 2B20Ametagenome_FD_182890 | JGI IMG/M metagenome (GOLD analysis project Ga0222427, IMG submission 182890) | Enriched microbial communities from leaf-cutter ant dump, University of Wisconsin, Madison, United States - 2B20A (version 2) | ecosystem: Environmental > Terrestrial > Nest > Insects nest... | reverse complement strand
AGTGGAAGTTGGTGATGCCCTTGGCGGAATCGACCATGGCCAGCTCGGGGCGGTGTTCGTGGCAGGCGTGCAGGTCGCGCTTGATCTCGTCGCGCTGGCTTTGCGGCAGGGTCTCGATCTTGTTGTACAGGTCCACCATGCCGTTGTTCACGTTCACGCCCAGCTCCTCGAAGGTCTTGGCGTGCTTCTCGAAGGCGTCCTTGTAGAAGATCCTCACGCAGTGGCCGAACACGATGGGGTGCGACACCTTCATCATCGTGGCCTTCACGTGCAGCGAGAACATCACGCCGGTCTTGCGCGCGTCCTCGATCTCCTTTTCATAGAAGGCCAGCAGCGCCTTCTTGCTCATGAACATGCTGTCGATCACCTCGCGGTCGAGCAGGCTGACCTTGGGTTTCAGCACGATGGCCTTGCCGCTCTTGGTGATGAGCTCCATCTTCACGTCGCGCGCCTTGTCCAGCGTCATCGACTTTTCGCCGTGGTAGAAGTCGCCCGCGTGCATGTGCGACACGTGCGAGCGCGAGGCCTGGCTCCACTCGGCCATGCTGTGCGGGTTCTTGCGCGCGTATTCCTTGACGGCCTTGGGCGCGCGGCGGTCGGAGTTGCCCTCGCGCAGCACGGGGTTCACGGCCGAGCCGATGCACTTGCCGTAGCGGGCCTTGATCTCTTTCTCTTTATCGTCCTTGGGCTGGTCCGGGTAGTCGGGCAGGGCGTAGCCCTTGGCCTGCAGCTCGGCGATGGCAGCCTTGAGCTGCGCGACGGAGGCGCTGATGTTGGGCAGCTTGATGATGTTGGCGTCGGCCTGCAGCGTTTTCTTGCCCAGCTCGGCCAGGGTATTGGGCACGCGCTGGTCTTCCTTGAGGTATTCGGGGAACTCGCCCAGCACGCGGGCCGCCACCGAGATGTCGGACTCCGCCACGTTGATGCCGGCGGGCGCAGCGAAGGCGCGGATCAGGGGCAGGAAGGAAGCCGTGGCCAGGCGAGGCGCCTCGTCGGTCAGGGTGTAGATGATGGTCGGTTGCTGGGTCGTCATGGCTTGTCTCACGAACAGTTTGTAAATGCCCTCCACCGGGGTACGGCAGAGGCCAAACGCGGATGCTCCCGCATTGTCCTTGCTTGACGCTGTCTTGGGCCCCGGTTTTTGCAATCGAATTCCACTATGCAAAATTTACCGCCGGGTAGAACAATTTTTTTACGCCTGGACCGCCAGCACCCGGTCTCCCACGATGGCAAACCGCCGGGCCAGCGGCGTGGCGGAGGGGCCGGAGGCCCCGGTGAAGGCGCCGAACGCGGGCAGCACCAGCAGGCCCGGCGTCCAGGCGAAGCACGGCAGGCGCACGGCGTCCCGCGCCCGCCCGAACAGGGTCACGGTGGGGTGCAGGTGGCCCGCCAGCACCGTGGCGCCAGCCGCCGTCTGGGGGTGGTGGCAGGCCAGCACCGGGGCGCCGTCCACCGGCCGCCAGGGCTCGTCGGCCAGGGCGATGCCGAGGGCTGGAGGCGGGTCGCCCGCATGCAGGTCGTGGTTGCCGCGCACCAGGGTCATGCGGACGCCGGCATGGCGCTCGCGCCAGGGCCGGAGCTGCCGCCACAGCGGCTCGCCGGCGCCGCCGCGCGCGTGCAGGAAATCGCCCAGGAAGACCAGGTGCCGCGCACCCGTGGCGGCCAGCAGTGCGTCCAGCCGCGCCAGATTGTCGGCCGTGGTGCCGTGCGGCACGGGCTGGCCCGCGCGGCGGAAGGCCGCCGCCTTGCCGAAGTGCACGTCCGCCACGAAGGCCAGGCCGGCGGCGGGCCACCACACGGCGCGCTGGGGCAGCAGCCGCAGCGCGGTGCCGCAGGGCAGGGTGATGGCGGCGTGGCCGGGATGCTGCTGCTCAGAATCCATGGCGTCTGCGCGGCGCGCGGCGGCGGGGGGCGGATGCGGTGGCGCCCTCGGGCACGTCCCAGCTCATGTCCTCGGGCTGGGCGGCTTGATCGTCGGCGTAGTGCGTGCCCGTGGTGGCGTCGGCCGCCTGCTCCAGCGCCTGCACCATGCGCGCCAGCCGGTCGGCCAGGGTCTCGGTGCTCAGGCGCTCGCGGAAGCGCTCCACCATCAGCGGCAGGGCGAACGGCGTAGGCCGCGCGATGGCGTGCAGCGACAGGGCCTGCGCCTGCATGCCGCGCAGCGTGCGCGCCAGGCGTTCCAGGTCCAGTTCGTTGGCCAGCAGCTCGGCGCGGGCCTGGGCCAGCAGCAGGTTGCCGGGGTCGTACTGCGCGAACACGTCGTAGTACAGCGAGGACGAGGCCTGCAACTGCCTGCTGCTGCGCTGCTCGCCGGGGTGGCTCTGGAAGATGAGCCCCGCGATGCGCGCGATCTCGCGAAAGCGCCTGCGCGCCATTTCGGTGGCGTTCAGGCTGGCGAGCACTTCGTCCTCCAGCCCCGCGCCGATGGCCGTGGGCGTGCCTTCGCCGATCAGGTGCGGCAGCAGCGCGGCCCAGGCTATCGGCTTGGCCGACAGCAGTTCCAGCCCGTAGTCGTTGACCGCGATGGAGAACGTATTGGCCACCTGCCGCGACGCGCGCCAGGCCAGCAACCCCGCCAGCCCCAGGTGCACCAGCCGCCCCGCCAGCGGGTACAGGAACAGGTGCCAGCCCTCGCGCGTCTGCAGCGTCTCGGCCACCAGGCGGCCGGGCGTGGGCAGGGCGGACCACGCGGCCTGCACGGCCAGCAGCGGGCGGGCGCAGCGCATCTCGGGCGTGGCGTAGACGCCGCGCTCGGCCTGCTCCAGCACGTCCAGCATGGCGTCGGCCAGCGTGTTCGACAGCGGCATGCGCCCGCCGTTCCAGCGCGGCAGCGCGGCGCTGCCCATGATGCTGCGTTTTGGCGCCAGGCGCACGTAGGCCGTCATCTGCTGCGTGCGCACCAGCTCCAGCAGGCGGCCCGCGAACATGAACACGTCGCCCTTGCGCAGCCGCGCGATGAAGCTCTCTTCCACAGAGCCCAACCGCCCGCCGCTGACGAACTGCACCTGCATGCTGGCGTCGCTCACGATGGTGCCGACGTTGCTGCGGTGCCGCCGCGCCAGACGCGCGTCGGGCACGCGCCAGATGCCGTCCTCGTCCGGCGCGGCGCGCTGGAAGTCCGGGTACGTGGCCAGCGACGCGCCGCCCTGGCGCACGAACTGCAGCGCCCATTCCCAGTCGTTGTCGGCCAGGCTGGCGTAGGCCGGGGCGCGGCGCACCTCGGCCAGCAGGTCGGCGGGCACGAAGCCGCCGCCCAGCGCCACGGTGACGAGGTGCTGCACCAGCACGTCCAGCGGCGCGTGCGGCGTGCGGCGGTCCTCGATGCGGCCCAGCGCGAGGGCGTGGCGCGCGGCGGCGGCTTCCACCAGCTCCAGGCTGTGCGTGGGCACCAGCGTGATGCTGGACGTGCGCCCCGGCGCGTGGCCCGAGCGGCCCGCGCGCTGCACCAGCCGCCCCACGCCCTTGGCGGAGCCGATCTGCAGCACCTGCTCCACGGGCAGAAAGTCCACGCCCAGGTCCAGGCTGGACGTGCAGACCACCGCCTTCAGCGCGCCGGTCTTGAGGCAGTTTTCCACCCAGGCGCGCACCTCCTGGCTCAGCGAGCCGTGGTGCAGCGCCAGCAGGCCCGCCCAGTCCGGCCGCGCCTCCAGCAGCGCCTGGTACCAGCGCTCGGCCTGCGAGCGGGTGTTGGTGAACACCAGGGTCGATGCGCAGGCTTCGATGGACTGCACCACCTGTGGCAGCAGCGCCAGCCCCATGTACCCCGCCCAGGCGAAGCGGGCCACCTTGGGCGGCAGCATGACCTGCACCTGCAGCTTCTTGGCGGTGCGGCCCTGCACCAGCACGGCGGGCGGCGCAGCGGGGGCATCGGGTGCCGGGCGCGGCAGCAGCGTCTGCAGCGCCTCCTGCAGGTTGCCCAGCGTGGCCGACATGCCCCACACCTGCAGCGCCGGGTTCCAGCCCGACAGACGCGCCAGCGCCAGTTGCGCCTGCACGCCGCGCTTGTTGCCCACCAGCTCGTGCCATTCGTCCACGACCACCAGCCGCACGTGGGCCAGGCGCTCGCGCGCGTCGGCGCGGGCCAGCAGCAGCGAGACGCTCTCGGGCGTCGTCACCAGCACCGTGGGCAGGCGGCGGTCCTGCGCGGCGCGCTCGCCGCTGGCGGTGTCGCCGGTGCGCAGGCCGCTTGTCCAGCCGGGAGCCATCTCGGGCAGCGGGGCTTGCAGTGCGCGCAGCGTGTCGGCGGCCAGGGCGCGCATGGGGGTGATCCACAGGACGGTGAGCGGCGGTGCCTTGCTTGCTTCTTTTTTAGGAGCTGCTGGCGCTGTATCCATCAGCGCCAGGGCCGAAAAACGTTCCAGAACACCCAGCCACACGGCATAGGTCTTGCCCGCGCCCGTGGTGGCGTGCAGCAGGCCCGAGCGGTCCTCGCCGATGGCGCGCCATACCTCGCGCTGGAAGGCAAACGGCCGCCAGCCGCGCGTGGCCATCCAGGCGGCGGGTTTCATGGGTTTTCCTTTGGCAGCAGCGCGGCCAGCGTCTGCAGCGTGTCCGCCTCGGCCACGGGCTTGTCCTGGCGCCAGCGCAGCATGCGCGGAAAGCGCACCGCGATGCCGCTCTTGTGGCGCGGGCTGCGCGCGATGCCCTCGAAGCCCAGCTCGAACACCTGCGTGGCCTCCACGCTGCGCACGGGGCCGAAGCTCTCGCGCGTGGTCTTGCGGATGATGGCGTCCACCTGCGCGATCTCCGCGTCGGTCAGGCCCGAGTACGCCTTGGCGAAGGGCACGAGCTGCCGGTCCGGGTCGTCCGGCGGGCCGCTCCACACGGCGAAGGTGTAGTCGGTGTACAGGCTCGCGCGGCGGCCGTGGCCGCGCTGGGCGTAGAGGAGCACGGCGTCCACGCTCATGGGGTCGATCTTCCACTTCCACCACACGCCCACGTCCTTGGTGCGGCCCACGCCGTAGCGCGCCTGGCGGTGCTTGAGCATGAAGCCCTCCGTGCCCATGGCGCGCGCGGCCTCGCGCTGGCGGGCCAGGTCGGGCCAGTCGGCGCCGTGCAGCAGGGCGCTCAAGCGCAGGGCGTGCGGCGGGGCCAGGGCGTCGGGCGGCGCCAGCGTTTCCTCCAGCAGCGCGCGGCGGGCCTGCTGCGGCTCGGCGCGCAGGTCCTGGCCCGCGTGTTCCAGCAGGTCGTAGGCGACCAGCACCACGGGCAGTTCGCGCAGCAGCTTCGGCGTCAGCGTCTTGCGGCCCAGGCGCTTTTGCAGGTCGGCGAAGGGGCGCGGCTGGGGCTCGCCGGGCAGCCAGACCAGGATCTCGCCATCGACCACCGTGCCGTCGGGCAGCGCCGCCATGGCGGCTTCGGCCAGTTCGGGGAAGCGGTCCGTCACCAGTTCCTCGCCGCGCGACCACACCCACGCGGCGCCCGCGCGGCGCACGAGCTGGGCGCGGATGCCGTCCCACTTCCATTCCACCAGCCAGTCCGCAGGCGGGCCGAGCGCGGGCGCCATCTCCGCCACGGGTTGGCTGAACGGGTGGGCCAGGAAGAAGGGGTAGGGCTGGCCCGCATCCGCCGCGTCGGGGGTGGCCGCTGCATCGTCCACCGGCGCGATCAGCGCCAGGTAGTCGGCCGCCTGCGGCTGCCTGCCGATCTGCGTGTAGCCCATCAGCCGGTGCGCGATGCGCTTGGGGTCCAGCCCGCTCACTGCCGCCAGCGCCTGCGTGACCTGCAGGCGCGACACGCCCACGCGGAAGTTGCCGGTGATGAGCTTGAAGTACACGAAACGCTGCTCCGGCGCCAGCGTGGCCCACTGCGCGCGCAGGCGCTCGTCGGCCTCGGCGGGCGGCGGGGCGCGCAGGGGCAGCAACTGCGCCATCCATTCGGACAGCGGCTGGTCCACGGTGCGGTCGGGCGGGGGCAGCAGCAGGGCCAGCGTCTCGGCCAGGTCCCCCACGGCCTCGTAGCTCTCGTCGAACAGCCATTCGGGCAGGCGGGCGGCCTCTTGCGCCAGGGCTTTTAGGCGCTTGGTGGGCACCATCTGGCGCGGCTTGCCGCCCGCGAGGAAGTAGGTGGCCCAGGCCGCATCGGCGGGCGGCGCGGCGCGCAGGTAGGCCGCCAGCGCGGCGAGCTTGGCGGACTGCGCGGTGGTGGCGTCCAGGGCCTGGAAGAGGTCGGCGAAGGCTTTCATTTCATTGCGCGGCCCCGTTGCCGTCGTCATCGTCGTCCGCTCCGTATTCGGTGGCGAACACCTGCGCATCCAGCCCCTGCTCGCGCAGCCAGCGCACCATCACGTCCGTGCTGCCGTGGGTGACGATGATGCGCTCCGCCCCCGTCGCGCCGATGGCCGCGTGCAGGCCGGGCCAGTCGGCGTGGTCGCTCATGACGAAGCCCCGGTCCACGCCCCGGCGGCGGCGCGCGCCGCGCACCAGCATCCAGCCGCTGGCGAACGCGTCGGAATGGTCGCCAAAGCGCCGCAGCCAGGGCGTGCCCGCGGCCGAGGGCGGGGCCAGCACCAGGGACTGGCGCAGGTCTGCCTTGCTCAAACTCTCGTCCGTCACGCGCCGCGTGGGCGGCAGCGCCACGCCTGCCGCGCGGTACACGGCGTTGAGCGGCTCCACCGCGCCGTGCGCCACGATGGGGCCGATGTTTGCATCCACGCCATGCAGCACCCGCTGCGCCTTGCCGAATGCGTAGGCATACAGCACGCTGGCCCGCCCCGCCGCCGCGTTGGCGGCCCACCAGGCGTTGATGCCCGCGAACAGCGCCGCCTGCGCGGGCCAGCGGTAGATGGGCAGGCCAAAGGTCGATTCGGTGATGAAGGTGTGGCAGCGCACGGGCTCGAACGGCGGGCAGGTGCCGTCGTCCTCCAGCTTGTAGTCGCCCGAGGCCACCCACACCTGGCCGCCATGCTCCACGCGCACCTGCGCCGAGCCCAGCACGTGCCCCGCAGGGTGCAGCGACAGGCGCACGCCGTGGTGGCTGATGGTCTCGCCATAGGCCAGCGTCTGCAGGTCGATGTCCGCGCCCAGGCGGTTGCGCAGCGTGCCCGCGCTGTCCGCATGCGCCAGGTAGTGGGCCGAGCCCATGCGCGCGTGGTCGGAATGCGCGTGCGTGATCACGGCCCGCTGCACCGGCCGCCAGGGGTCGATGTAGAAGTCGCCGGGCGGGCAGTACAGCCCTTCGGGGCGGTGGACGATCAGGTCGCTGGGCATGCGGCGGAATAAGGGTAAAAATGGCCTCCAGCGCTTATCAGGCAAGCGCAAGCAGCTATCAAAACAGAAGTATTTGCGGCGGCGGTACGCTGGCCTGGAACGGAAGCCGCTGCCATCATGGCGCCTGTCCCGCGCCCGCGTTGCAGGCCAATGCCGCGTCCTGCGGTGCGCGGGCCCTTTCACATCCACCGAGGAGCGACGAGGAATGAGCAACCGACTGTTGTTGTGCGCGGTGCTGGCCGCCAGCGCGTGCGCGGTGCAGGCGCAGGCCCCGCGCACCAATGCCTTCAACGACCCCTTCGTGCAGGTGACGTCCGCGCTGCCCGGCTGCCCCGTGCCCGAAGGTCCGCTCTATACCGAGGCCGAGGTGCGCGAGCTGGCGCACGTGCGCGCGCAGCACGGCGGCAGCTGCTACCGCGTGGGGCGCTGCCGCCTGCCCAATTCGTACCTGTACGACGCCGAAATCATTCCGCGCGTGCGGCTCTACCTCCGCGAGGACGGCCGCTTCGACGACACCAGCGTCTGGGTGCTGGGCGAGCGGCGCCTCGTCACGCTGATGGGCTGCGTGCAGTCCGCCGAACAGGCCCGCGCGCTGGAAAAAGCCGTGGAGCTGGTGGACGACGTGATGGGTGTCGTCAACCTGCTCCAGGTGGGCACGGAGCGCGCCGCCGCCCGGTATCCGCTGGCCCGCTAGCGCGACGGCTGCAGCATGATGATGGCCATGCCTGCCAATGCCACCAGCACGCCGGCTACGTCCCACACCGTGGGGCGGATGCCGTCCACCGCCCAGAGCCAGGCCAGCGCCACGCCGATGTAGATCCCGCCATACGCCGCATAGACGCGGCCCGCGCCAGCAGTGTCGTGCAGCGTGAGCAGCCACGCGAACAGCGCCAGGCTGGCCGCCGCGGGCAGCAGCAGCCACGCGGGCTTGCCCTGCCGGAGCCACAGCCAGGGCAGGTAGCAGCCCACGATTTCCGCCAGCGCGGTGGCGATGAAGAGCAGCAGCGTCTTCATCACGGGGCGCTCCCCTCGGCCAGCCACTGGCGCAAGGCCAGTTCGCCCCGGGGCGTGAAGTGCACCACGCGCGAGCCCTGCGCGCGGCGCGCCCAGCCGCCCTCGAACAGGCGCTGCAGCAGCGCGGCGCCCAGTGCGCCCCCGAGGTGGTGCCTGCGCTCGCTCCAGTCCAGGCAGGGGCGGCACAGCATGCGCCGCTGCTGCGCCAGGGCGCCGGTGTCGATCCCCACCTGGGCGAACCACTGCTCGCCCGCCGGCGTCAGCGCCGCGCCGTGGTGTGTGGCTTGGTGCGTGGCCTGCAGCAGCCCCTGGCGCACCAGGGCCTCGTAGAACTGCACGCCCACCTCGCCGGCCAGGTGGTCGTAGCACATGCGCGCGCGGCGCAGGGCGGGTTCGCGCGGGCTGGAGCGCAGGCGCACGGCGCCCGCGCGGAAGGCGACGTTCATCAGCGACTCCAGCAGGTGCGCCACGTCGCGGTCCGCCAGGCGGAAATAGCGGTGGCGGCCCTGGTGCTCCACGGCCAGCAGGCCGGCGTCGAGCAGCTTGGCCAGGTGCGCGCTGATGGTCTGCTTGGTCACGCCCGCCACGTCCGCCAGCTCGGTGGCCGTGAGCGCGCGGTCGGACATCAGCGCGGTGAGGACTTCGGCGCGGCCCGCGTCGCCGATGAGCGCGGCGATGCGTGCGATGTGGGGGCCGTCCTTCATGGGCAGGGGATGAATAGCATGGTTCGATGGTGAGCGAACCATCGGCGCGCGTCAACCGCCTATCGTGAAGGCCTTGCAACACACGGGGCTCTCTCCACCATGATCACCTGCTTCATCCGCTACGAAATCGACCCCTTCCAGCGCGAGCTGTTCGCGGAATACGCACGCCGCTGGGGCCGCATCATCCCGCGCTGCGGCGGCCACCTGATCGGCTACTTCCTGCCGCACGAAGGCAGCAACTACGAGGCCTGGGGGCTGATCGGCTTCGACTCGCTGGCCGCCTACGAGGCCTACCGCGCCCGCCTGCGCACCGACCCCGAGGGCCGCGCCAACTTCGCGCTGGCCCAGGAAAAGCGCTTCATCCTGCGCGAGCAGCGCACGTTCACCCAGGGCGTGGAAGGCACGCTGGGCCTGCCGGCCGCGCCAGGGGCGGCGCCATGATGGCCGTGATCTTCGAGGTGCAGCCCGCGCCCGGCCAGCGCAGCGCCTACCTGGACGCGGCCGCCGCGCTGCGGCCCCTGCTGGAGGGCATCGACGGTTTCCTCTCGATCGAGCGCTTTGAAAGCCTGGGCACGCCCGGCAAGCTGCTGTCGCTCTCGTTCTGGCGCGACGAGGAGGCCGTGGCCCGCTGGCGCCAGGCAGAGGCCCACCGCGCCACCCAGCATGCGGGCCGGGCGCGCATCTTCGACGGCTACCGCCTGCGCGTGGCCGCCGTGGTGCGGGACTACGGCATGCACGACCGGGCGCAGGCGCCTGCGGATTCGCGCGCGCTGCACGGATGATGAGAGGGCGTGTTGAGCGTCAGCAGGGCGAGAACCCGGCGCCCGGGGTGCTGCTGGCCAGGTGCAGGCTGACGCGCCCCCGGTTGAACAGCAGGTCGCACAGCCACGCGTACGCCACCGCGATGTAGGCGAACTGCGCCCAGCCCACATAGCTGCCGAACACGATGGTGTGCAGCCAATTCTGCCCGAAGAGGTAGATGGCGCTGCACGCCAGCGTGGCCACGAGCAGCGTGGCCGTGGCGGGCACCAGGCGGGCGCCGTGGCCCGCCGGACCCTTCCGCCAGGCGGCCAGGCCCAGCAGCGCGAAGGCCAGCGCATTGGCACCGCTGAAGATGCGCAGTTCGCGCAGCAGCTTGGCGGCGGTGTCCATGTAGGCAGTGCGGATCAGCGCGTCGAGCTGGGCCTGCATCTGCTGCGCGGTGCCGATCTGCAGCGCCAGGCGGCTGTGCCGCCGCCGCCGGCATTCGCATTCGGGGATGCCCATCTCGGCCGCGATGGCGGCGATGCGGGCCGGCAGGCCTTCACGGAGCGCCTGGCGCGCGGCGGCGATCTCCTGTTCTTTCTCGCGCAGGAAGACCCGGGCCTGCGCGCTCAGGAACTGCGCGTCCAGCGCCCGCAGTTTTTCACCGGTGCGCTGTTCGATCTGCTGGCGGATCAGCGCGCGGGCGCCGTGCTCGACCCAGGTGGGCTGCCACAGCGAAACCGCCAGCAGCCCGCCGAAGAGCGTGCAGCCCAGCAGCGAGACGACAAGGGCGAAGGGGCGTATGAGGGTGCGCATGGCCCGGCATCGTAGGGGCGCCTGCCAGGCCACGGTGCGCGTGCCGGAGGGCCGTACCGTCGGAGCGTGAACAAGTTCTCACTTCACGCCGAACGGGGGCTGCTGCGGCGGCACGAGGCCGGCCGCGGCCTGCGCCGTGGGGTTGGGCGTGGGCTCGCCGATCTTGTGCAGCGTGTTGCGGTCCGTGTGGCGGAAGGGTTCCGCCTGGCCGGGAATGACCAGCAGGGTCTCCTGCTCGTAGGACCACGTGCCGTCGTCGTGGATGTTCACGGTGATGGTGTAGCGCTCCGTGCGGAAGGCGTATTCGAGGAAGGGGTTGGACACGATCCCGTTCGTCTCGGAGCCGCGCACCGCCTGCAGCTGGAACGATCTGGCATCCGCCGCCGCCTGCCCGACGGCCATGGCCGCCTGGCCGCGCGGTATCGACAGCGTCTGGATCACGGCGCCCGTCGCCGGCTCCCACAGCCAGTAGCCGACCTGGTCGTGGAAGGCCTCGACGTCGTTCGGCTTGACGATGCGCGTGTGGTAGCGCAGCCCGTAGAACAGCTGCGGCCCGTTGGTCTGCGCGTCGATGGGCTGCAGCTCGATGTGCTCGATGAAGGCCTGCCTCTCGGGCCCGTCGGCCTTGGGGTTCACGTCCAGGCCCCGGGCGCCGGACCAGATGCCCGCCATGCCGGTGAGCGGCCCCAGGTTGGCGAGCGTGTGGGGGTCCGGCTCGGGTTCGGTGTAGATGTCTTTGGGGAAATCGGTCATGGTGTGGCGGCCGGGCCGTGCAGCGGTGGGTGGTTGTTGGAATTCAATCGGCTTGCAACGCTTGTTGGGTATTCAAGCGTGAGACGCAACATGTCAAGGTGTTGCATGTCATTCTCGAAGATCGGAGCGGGGTAATTCTTGACGAAGAAATCACGGTCAATGCTTGTGACCCGAAATCCATGCCTCTGGTAAAAGGCGAGCTGATGGCCAAATGTACCGGTCCCCACCTCCATTTGAATCGCACCGGATTTTCGGAAGAAATCAATGACCCATTTCAACAGTGCCGAGCCATGGCCGGATTTCTGATGGTTGGGTTGTATGGCGATATTCATCAGCTCATTCACGCCAGGCCTGATGGGCTGAACAACGCATGCGCCAAGCACTGTCCCATTGCAGGAAGCCACAAAGCATTTTGATCTTGAGAGATAGGCGTGAACCTTGTCTTCCGATGGATCGGCGAGCAGCAGCAGATCCATTGGAACGTCTGTCGCAGGCGCTTCCCGGATCAGTAGCGGCATGTTTTGCTGCTGCCCAGCGCCGGCTTGAATGAGCTGTCAGGTACTGATTGCATCGGTAAAAGTAATTCTGTTGCCGAATGGATCGGATATGGACATGTTTTTGCTGCCCCAAGGCATGTCCTGGATGCCGGGTTTGGCGAATTTGTAATTCTTTTGATTTAGTTCTTTGCAGTAGGACGCCAGCTCGTCCGTTTCGATATTGATGGCGCACCCAGGGCTGCAACCCCCATGGTGTTCTGTTAGCAGCAAAAGGCATTCTCCTTTTGATACCTGCATATACAGGGGCGCTCCATCAAAGTCTCGATGCTCAAAGTCTATGTTGAACCCTAGAAATTCAACATAGAATTCTTTGGCTTTATTTTCGTCGAATATCCTTATCAACGGGGCTATTCTGGTAAATGCCATTAAATGTCCTCCTTTGCGTGCGCCTAATTCATCAGATCGCCAAGCCAAGGCCGCAACAGCTGTCCGCGGTACTCACCCAGCGCGGGGCGCACGGGTTGCTGCAGCTGGGCGGCATGGCTGGGCAATGGCCGGAAGGGGCTGTGGTTGTGCGCAAGGCAGCCATCGAATCTGCCGCTAGCGCTTGATAGACATGCGCTGGCAGCTATTCAATGAATAGCAATCCCGCCCCGTTCACAGCGCGAAGATCTTCCCCGGGTTCAGGATGTTCTTCGGATCCAGCGCGCGCTTGATGGCCCGCATCATGTCCACCGCGCCGGCCCCCGTCTCGTCCAGCAGGAAGCCCATCTTGTGCAGCCCCACGCCGTGCTCGCCGGTGCAGGTGCCGCCCATGCTCAGGGCGCGTGCCACCAGCTTGTGGTTCAGCTCCTCGGCCGTCACCCGCTCCTGGGGGATGTTGGGGTCCAGCAGGTAGCCGAAGTGGAAGTTGCCGTCGCCCACGTGGCCGACGAGGAAGTAGGGAATGCCGCTCGCCTCGGCCTCGTCCACCGATTCGAGCAGGCAGTCCGCCAGGCGGCTGATGGGCACGCAGGTGTCGGTGCTGATGGCGCGGCAGCCGGGGCGGCTCTGCACGGCGGCGAAGTAGGCGTTGTGCCGCGCCGTCCACAGGCGCGTGCGCTCCTCGGACGTGCTGGCCCATTCGAAGGCGTTGCCGCCGAATTCGCTGGCGATGGCCTGCACCGTCTCGGCCTGCTCCTTCACGCCGGCGGGCGAGCCGTGGAATTCCATCAGCAGCATGGGTTCCTCGCGCAGGCCCAGCTTGCTGTGCGCGTTGACCATGCGCACGGTGTGGTGGTCGATCAGCTCCACGCGCGCGATCGGCACGCCGAGCTGGATGGTCTGGATGACGGTGCGCACGGCGGCCTCGATGCTCGGGAACGAGCAGATGGCCGCGCTCACCGCCTCGGGCAGCGGGTACAGGCGCACGGTGATCTCGGTCATGATGCCCAGCGTGCCTTCGCTGCCCACCATCAGGCGCGTGAGGTCGTAGCCCGCGCTGCTCTTCTTGGCGCGCGTGCCGGTGCGGATGACTTCGCCGCTGGCCGTCACCACCTCCAGCGCCAGCACGTTCTCGCGCATGGTGCCGTAGCGCACGGCGTTGGTGCCGCTGGCGCGCGTGGCGCTCATGCCGCCGATGCTGGCGTCGGCGCCGGGGTCGATGGGGAAGAACAGGCCCGTGTCCTTGATGGCCTCGTTGAGCTGCTTGCGCGTGATGCCGGGCTGCACGGTCACCGTCAGGTCGTCGGCGTTCACGCTCAGCACCTTGTTCATGCGCGCCACGTCGATGCTGATGCCGCCCTGCACGGCCAGCAGGTGGCCTTCGAGCGAGGAGCCCGCGCCGTAGGCGATCACGGGCACCTCGTACTGGCTGGCCAGCTTGACGGCGTCGGCCACGTCCTGCGTGCTCTCGGCGAACACCACGGCGGCGGGCGGCGGCGCCTGCAGCGAGCCCTCGTCGCGCCCATGCTGCTCGCGCACGGCCTGGGCCGTGGAGCACTGCAGCGCGCCGAAGCGCGCTTGCAAAGCGTCGATGAGCGCCGGGGGCACGTCGCGCAGGTGGATTTCGGGCAGCAGGTGGGCGGCGGCGCTGGGTGCATTCATGGTGGGTCTCCTGGGGCAGCCGAAAAGAATAACACCGGCAGTTTCCGCACGCCACGGCGGCGGCGGTGGCCGGGCTGGTGCAGTCCGGCGCGCCGGCGCACTGGTTTGATCCATTGGTGCGCCACGCAGGTGCCTTCCGCTTGTATACCAGTTGGCACGGAACCTGCGTCAACGCAGGCAATGACCACCGCCAACGACATCAGCAACCGCATCATCGAGGCCGTGATGGCCCAGAAGCTGGCGCCCGGCTCGCGGCTGGGCGAGCAGCAGCTGGCCATGCTGTTCGACTGCAGCCGCACCGTGGTGCGCGAGGCGCTCACGCGGCTGTCCACGCGCGGCATCGTCACGGTGAGCGCGCGGCGCGGCTGGTACGTGATCGAGCCCTCGCAGGACGAGGCGCGCGAGGCCTTCGCGGCCCGCCGCGTGATCGAGCTGGGCCTGCTGCACCAGCTCAAGTCGGTGGACAAGGCGGCGGTGCGCCAGCTCAAGAACCACCTGCAGCGCGAAAAGGCCGCGCTGGCGGGCGCCGACGTGGGCGCGCGCAGTTTCCTGCTGGGCGATTTCCACGTGTGCCTGGCCGAATGCCTGGGCAACGCGCTGCTGGCCGACACGCTGCGCGACTTCACGGCGCGCACCACGCTGATCGCGATGCTCTACCAGTCGTCGCACGACGCCGAGCAGTCGTGCGCGGACCACGTGCGCATCGTCGAGGCGCTGGAGGCGGGCGACATCGCGCGCGCCGAAGCGCTCATGTCCGAGCACATCGGCACCGTGCAGTCGGCCCTGCGCCTGCAGGCCAGCAGCGACCCGCTGGCCGGGCTGCGCGATGCGCTGGCGCCCGTGCACAAGGGCCCTGCGCCCCCCGCTCCCGCGCGCAAGCCCCGTACCCGTTCCACCCCCGCGGCGTCCACCCACGACGCTTCTTCCGACGCATCCACCTACCTGGGAGCCCTGCTATGACCACCACCACCCGCCGATCCATCCTGTCGTGCCTGCTCGCCGCCGCGGGCCTGGCTGCCGCGCTCACCGCGCCCGCGGTCCATGCGCAAAGCGCGCTGGACAACATCCTCAAGGCCAAGGAAATCAAGATCGCCATCCCCACCGACTATCCGCCCTACGGCTTCGTCGGCACCGACCTCAAGCCCCAGGGCCTGGACGTGGAGATGGCGCAGTACATCGCCGCCAAGCTGGGCGTGAAGGTCGAGCTGATCCCCGTGACCAGCGCCAACCGCATTCCCTACCTGCAGACGCAGAAGGCCGACCTCGTGATCTCCACGCTGGGCAAGAACCCCGAGCGCGAGAAGGTGATCGACTTCACCGCCGCGTACGCGCCGTTCTTCCAGGCCGTGTTCGCGAGCAAGAGCCTGCCGATCAAGAGCTTTGCCGACCTCACGGGCAAGAGCGTGGCCGTGACGCGTGGCGCCATGGAAGACCAGGAGCTGGCCAAGGTCGCGCCCCCCGGCGTGGACGTGAAGCGCTTCGAGGACCACGCGGCCACCATCTCGGCCTTCGTGTCGGGCCAGACCCAGGCCATCGCCACCAGCGCCTCCACGGTGGGCACCATCATGGTCAAGAACCCCGGCCTGCAGACCGAATACAAGCTGCTGCTCAAGGACAGCCCCAACTTCATCGGCGTGGCCAAGGGCGAGGACGCGCTGCGCCTGCGCGTGAACGAGATCATTGCCGAGGCGCGCAAGTCGGGCGACATCGACAAGCTGTCGAGCAAGTGGCTGGGCCGCCCCGCGGGCGACCTGCCCCTGTAAGCACGGCACCGCTGACGGAACGCTGGGCATGCTGGTCGCGCTCGACTTCTCCGCCGTGCTCTCCGCCTGGCCGCTGCTGGTGCGCGGCGTGGCGTGGACGATCGCGCTCACCCTCGTGGGCACCGTGCTGGGCCTGCTGCTGGGCACGGCCTGCGCCTGGGCGCGCGCCCGCAACCTGGGGCCGCGCCTGCCGCCGCTGCGCTGGGCCGTGGCCGCGTATGTGGAGTTGGTGCGCAACACGCCCTTCATCGTGCAGCTGTTCTTCCTGTTCTTCGGCCTGCCCGCGCTGGGGCTCAAGCTCTCGCCCGAGGCGGCCTCGGTGCTGGCCATGGTGATCAACCTGGGCGCGTACTCGGCCGAGATCATCCGCGCGGGCATCGAGGCCACGCCGCGCGGGCAGATCGAGGCGGCGCAGAGCCTGGCCCTCACGCCGGGCCAGGTCTTTCGCCGCGTGGTGCTGCCGCCCGCGCTGCTCAAGGTGTGGCCGGCCATGGTGAGCCAGATCATCATCGTGATGCTGGGCTCGGCCGTGTGCGGGCAGATCTCCACGCCGGAGCTGAGCTATGCCGCCAACCTGATCTCCAGCAACACCTTCCGCGCGTTCGAGGCGTTCATCGCGGCCACGCTGGTCTATCTGGCCTTGTCCATGCTCGCCCGCCGCCTGTTCACCTGGCTGGGCGCGCGTTTTCTGGTCGGGAGGTAACGCGCCATGGTCGAGTTCTCTCTGTGGGACATCCTGCGCAACCTGCTGCTGGCGGCGCGCTGGACGGTCACCCTCTCGCTCATCGCCTTCGTCGGCGGCGGCATCGTGGGCCTGCTGCTGCTGGTGCTGCGCCTGTCGGGCGTGCGCGGCAGCGGGCGTGCCGTGGGCGCCTACGTGCAGCTGTTCCAGGGCACGCCGCTGCTCATGCAGCTGTTCCTGGCGTACTTCGGCATCGCGCTGTTCGGCATCAAGACATCGCCGTGGACGGCGGCCGCCGTGGCCCTCACGCTCTACACCAGCGCCTACCTCACCGAGATCTGGCGCGGCTGCGTGGCCGCCATTCCCAAGGGCCAGTGGGAGGCCGCGCAAAGCCTGGCGTTGAGCTTTTATGAGCAACTGCGCCACGTGGTGCTGCCCCAGGCGTTGCGCATCGCCGTGCCGCCCACGGTCGGCTTTCTGGTGCAGGTCATCAAAGGCACGGCGCTCGCGTCGGTGATCGGCTTCGTGGAGCTGACCAAGGCGGGCAGCATGATCTCCAACGCCACCTACCAGCCCTTCCTCGTCTATGCCTGCGTGGCCCTGCTGTACTTTGCCCTGTGCTTCCCGGTGAGCCTGGTGGCGCAATCCCTTGAAAGGAAACTCCATGGCAACCGCCACTGAAGCGGAAAAGACGGCGCCGCCCGGCACCGCCAGCGCCCGCCCCATCGTCGAGATCACGGCCTTGCGCAAGTCCTATGGCGCGAACGAGGTGCTCAAGGGCATCGACCTCAAGGTGCAGCGCGGCGAGGTGATCGCCATCATCGGCAAGAGCGGCTCGGGCAAGAGCACGCTGCTGCGCTGCGTGAACGGGCTGGAGGTGTTCCAGGACGGCGCGCTCACCGTGAACGGCAAGCAGCTCCTGCACGACAGCCCCTCGGCCATGCGCGAGCTACGGCAGCAGGTGGGCATGATCTTCCAGGGCTTCAACCTGTTTCCGCACCTTTCGGTGGGCCGCAACATCATGCTCGCGCCCACGCTGGTCAAGGCCCGCGATGCGCAGGCGGCCGCGGCGCAGGCGCGCCAGCTGCTCACCCGCGTGGGCCTGGCCGAGAAGTTCGACGCCATGCCCGACCAGCTCTCGGGCGGCCAGCAGCAGCGCGTGGCCATCGCCCGCGCACTGGCCATGGAGCCGCAAGTGCTGCTATGCGACGAGATCACGTCGGCGCTCGACCCCGAACTGGTGGGCGAAGTGCTGCGCGTGGTGGAGTCGCTGGCGCTCGAAGGCATGACGCTGATGATGGTCACGCACGAAATGGCGTTCGCCCGCAAGGTGAGCAACCGCGTGATCTTCATGCACCAGGGGCGGGTGCACGAGGCAGGGCCCCCCGCCGAACTGTTCGGCCATCCGCAGACGCCCGAGCTGCGGCAGTTCCTGTCGTCGCTGCACGACTGACCCAGGGCCTCGATCCGCCCGCACAACGCACGCTAGCCCGCCCACGCCCTGGAGTTCCAGCGCGGGCAGGCTCGCATTGCGGACGCCACCCCGCCGCGCATGGCGGCGCGGCGCGGCGGCATCAGGGAAGAGACATCAGGAGTTCGCACCTTTCTCGAATTCGGCGCGGGACAGCGAGCCGTTCTGGTCGGCGTCGAGCTCCTTGAAGCGCTGGCCGATGGCGGGCAACTGGGCTGCTTCCTGGGCGCTGAGCTGGCCGTCCTTGTTGGTGTCGGCGCGGTCGAACGCCGTGGACGCCGTCGTGGCCCGGCTGGGCCCCGTGGAGTAGGTGGAATTGGCCTGGGGCGTGGTCTTGCCGGCCGGGCCGAATTGGGGTGAAGAAGGCGACGAAGTGGTCTGTGCCTGCAGTGCACCCAGGCCCCCGAGGGTGAGGGCTGCAAAAAGCATCACGCTGCGCGAATCGAACGATGTGGAACGTCGTTGCAGTGTTTTCATGGAAGCTGGGCTCCTTCGAAGTTGAACAGGGCTTTATTGCACCGCAGCAAGCGGCTGGGGGCCAGCACTCTTGCCTGCTGTTGCCTCGCCCAACATTTGCCAGCGCGGTGTAACGGCCAGGCCGTGGTTCATGTCGAAACCGCGCGCGGATGTACCGAAACGTAGGGCCGGCTTCACTGCATGGCGCTGACCGGCGCGCCCGCGTCCGTCCTACAGGCATGGGCATTTCCGGTTCCAACAATGGTTGCAAGCCCGCGATCCTGCGGGCTTCGTTTCCCCAGCACCCGCGGGTGTTTTGGTTGATTGTTTTATTCATCCAAGGAGTTATCCATGCAAAAGCAAACCGTTGTTGCCGCCCTGGCCGCCATCGCCTGTACCGCCGCCCTGGCCCAGGCACCTGCCACCAATACCGCGCGCCCGCCTTCGGAAGTGAACCCGGCGGCTTCCGGCGGCCCGGCCGCCGCCAATGCGCAGAACAAGGCCGACAGCCGTGCCGCGCGCAGCACGGCCGCGCCCGCCAACCCCGCTGCCGGCGATGGCCGTGGCGCCCCGGTGGCGGAAATCAACCCCAGTGCCTCTGGCGGCAAGGCCGCTGCGAAGGCCGAAGTCCGGGTGAACGCGCGCCTGATGGACGCGAACGGCGACGGCATGGTCTCGCGCCAGGAATGGGACGCCTACCACGTGAGCGCCTGGAACAGCATCAGCCCGACGGGTTCCGGCGTGTCGACCGCCGACCTTGACCGGATGAACCGCACCCCTGCGACCTATTGATCCCGGCCGGGGTGGGCCCGTGGCGCACAATCGGAGGCTGCACCCTCCTGAGGCACCCATGGGCAACCGACTCACACAGATCGCCACGCGCACCGGCGACGCCGGCACCACCGGCCTGGGCAGCAACGAGCGCGTCTCCAAGCACAGCCTGCGCATCCACGCGCTGGGCGACGTGGACGAACTCAACTCGCACATCGGCCTGCTGCTGTGCGAGCGCTTGCCCGAAGCGGTGCGTACGCTGCTCGTCGAGGTGCAGCACCAGCTGTTCAACCTGGGCGGCGAGCTGTCGATCCCGGGCTACGAACTGCTCAAGCCCCAGGCCGTGCTGGACCTGGACGAGGCCCTGGCGCAGCACAACGCGGCGCTGCCCCGGCTGCAGGAATTCATCCTGCCCGCGGGCACGCGCGCCGCAGCGCAGGCCCACGTCTGCCGCACCGTGGCGCGCCGGGCCGAGCGCGCGGTGGTGGCGCTCGGCGAGGCCGAGCCGCTGAACGACGCGCCGCGCCAGTACCTCAACCGCCTGTCGGACCTGATGTTCGTGCTGGCCCGCGTGCTCAACCGCATGGACGGCGGTGACGACGTGTACTGGAAGAGCGAGCGCCTGGCCCGCTCGCAGGAAGACTGAGAGCTATTGAAAAGATAGCTGCCAGCGCTTACTGGATAAGCGCTGGAGGCCAAAAACACTTCAAACCCGGATTCAACGGGGGGCGAGGATCGCCATCGTCAGCCGCGAGACGCAGGTCAGCTCGCCCGCGTCGTTGACCATCTCGATCTGCCACACCTGCGTGCTGCGTCCCAGGTGCACCGGCCGCGCCGTGCCCGTCACCCAGCCGCTGGTGGCGGAGCGCAGGTGGTTGGCGTTGATGTCCAGGCCCACGGCGTTGTGGCCCTCGGGGCTGGAGTAGTAGGCGCCGATGGAGCCCAGCGACTCGGCCAGCACCACGCTCACGCCGCCGTGCAGCAGGCCGAACGGCTGCCGGGTGCGGTGGTCCACGGGCACGCGGCCGCGCACGAAGTCGTCGCCCAGCTCGGTGATCTCGATGCCCAGGTGTTCTGCGGCGGTTTGGTGGTTGGCGGCGTTGAGCAGGCTCAGGGTGGCGGGCTTCTTCCAGATGGGCATGGGAACGGTCTCGGTCGGTCGGCGTAGAGGCGGCGCACTACCGCGCCGCCTCTACGAAAAATAGAATATAGGGTTTTCCCGGGGGTCGGCGGTGCGTCGGCGCCCGGGATTTTTGCATTGTGCTTTTTCCCGGAGTCTGTTTTTCCATGCAACGTCGCCAGTTTGTCACCCAAGCCCTCGCCGCCACCGCCGTCCTGGCGGCCCCCGCATTCCTGCGCAGCGCGCTCGCCCAGGAGGGCGGCATCGCCGGCAAGACGCTCTCCATCGGCTGCTCGGCCGCGCTCAGCGGCCCGCTGGCGGGCTTCGGCCAGGACGTGAAGGCGGGCGCCGAGGCGGCGCTGGCCCACATCAACGGCCGCGGCGGCATCCACGGCCGCACGCTGCAGCTGCACGTGGTGGACGACGCCTACGTGCCCCAGCGCACCACCGAGAACGTCCAGAAGATGATCGGCCAGGGCAGCGCCTTCGCGCTGCTGTCGTGCGTGGGCACGCCCAACAACACGGCCATCCTGCCGCTGGTGGAAGACGCCGGCATGCCCTACGTGGCGCCGTTCACGGGCGCATCGTCGCTGCGCAAGGGCGCGCGCAACGTGTTCCACGTGCGCGCCAGCTACACCGACGAGGTGCGCCGCCTCGCGCAGCGCCTGGCCGTCATGGGGCTGCAGGGCATCGGCGTGGTCTACCTCGACAACCCCTACGGCCGCGAGATGCTGGAAGAAGCCACGCGGGCGCTGGCCGAGCAGAACGTCAAGCCCTCGGTGCAGGCCGCGCTGGCCACCGACGGCAAGAACCTGAACGAGGTGCTGGCCCAGGTGGCCCAGGCCCGTCCCACGGCCGTGCTGCTGGCCACGGCGGGCGCGGCCTCGGTGGGCCTGGTGCGCGGCCTCAAGAAGGAAGCGCCCGGCCTGCTGATGGCGGGCGTGAGCGCCACGCTGTCGAGCGACGGCCTCAAGCAGCTGGGCGAGGCCGGCAGCGGCCTGGCCCTGACCCTGGTCATGCCCGACCCCCAGCGCGCCCGGACCGCGCTGGTGCGCGACTACCAGGCCGCCATGCGCGCCCGGGGCAGCGAGGACTTCACCCTGGGCAGCCTGGAGGCCTACGTGAACATGCGCGTGCTGGCCGAGGGCCTGGAGCGCGCCGGCGCCGACCCCACCCGCGCCAAGCTGCGCAACGCGCTGGCCGGCATCCGCAACTGGGACCTGGGCGGCTTCGTGGTGGACTACAGCGGCCAGACGCCGTATGTGGGCTCGCGCTACGTGGACATGGGCGTGCTCACGGGCGCGGGCCGCTTCCGCGGCTGACCTCAGCCCTGGCGCATCGTCCCCGTGTCGACGTAGCGCTGGTGCCATGACAGCGCCTCGCCCAGGATGTGGGGCGTGTGCTGGCCCACGGCGGTCTTGCGCGCGCGCTCCAGGTAGTCGCGCAGCGCGGGGCGGAAGTCGGGGTGCGCGCAGCGCTCGATGATGAGCTGCGCGCGCTGCGTGGGCGAGTGGCCGCGCAGGTCGGCCAGGCCCTGTTCGGTGACGAGGATCTGCACGTCGTGCTCGGTGTGGTCCACGTGCGAGGCCATGGGCACGATGCACGAGATGCTGCCGTTCTTGGCCAGCGACGGCGTCATGAAGATCGACAGGTAGGCGTTGCGGGCGAAGTCGCCCGAGCCGCCGATGCCGTTCATGATGGCCGAGCCCATGATGTGCGTGGAGTTCACGTTGCCGTAGATGTCGGCCTCGATCATGCCGTTCATCGCAATCAGGCCCATGCGGCGGATCAGCTCGGGGTGGTTGCTGATCTCCTGCGGGCGCAGCACGATGCGCCGCTTGTAGAAGTCGATGCGCTCGTTGAACTCCTGCATGGCCGTGGGGCTCAGCGACAGCGCCGTGGCCGAGGCGCTGGCGAGCTTGCCCGATCGCAGCATGTCCAGCATGCCGTCCTGCAGCACCTCGGTATAGGCCGTGAGGTTCTGGAACGGTCCGGCGTTGAGCCCCGCCAGCACGGCATTGGCGATGTTGCCCACGCCCGATTGCAGCGGCAGCAGGTCCCGGGGCAGGCGGCCCTTGGCGACTTCGTGCTGCAGAAACTCGATGATGTGGCCCGCGATGCGCTCGGAGTTCTCGTCCGGCGGCGCATAGACGCTGTTGCGGTCGGGCTGGTCCGTCACCACCACCGCGATCACCTTGGACGGGTCGCAGCGCAGGTAGGGCTCGCCGATGCGGTCGTTCGGGTGCAGCATGGGGATGGGCTTGCGGTGCGGCGGCACGTCGGTGCCGTAGTAGATGTCGTGCATGCCCTCCAGGCCGGGGTGGTGCCAGGCGTTCACCTCCAGGATCACCTTGTCCGCCTGGTCCAGCCAGGTCTTGTTGTTGCCCACGGAAGACGAAGGGATCAGCCGCCCGTCGGGCAGCACGCCCGCCACCTCGACCACCGCCACGTCCAGCTTGCCCAGGAAGCCGAACCACACGAACTGCGCCACGTGCGAGAGGTGGATGTCCACGTACTGCATCTGCCCCGCGTTGATCTGGCGGCGCACCGTGGGGTCGGACTGGTAGGGCAGGCGCATCTCGATGCCGTCCACCTGGGCCAGCGCGCCGTCCAGTTCGGGGGCGGTGGAGGCGCCCGTCCACAGGCCGATCTTGAAGCCGTGGCCCTGGGCGTTCAGGCTCTCGATGCGGCGCGCCAGCGCCGCCGGCACCGCCTTGGGATAGCCCGCGCCGGTAAAGCCGCTCATGCCCACGTGGGCGCCGGCCGGGATCAGCGCCGCCGCCTCGTCGGCGGACATGGTGCGGGAAAGGAAATCGGGGTATTGCACCCGGTCGGCCAGGGACATGGTTCAGGCTCCGCAGAAAGAAAAAAGGCCACCTTGCGGATGGCCCTTGGGCATGGCTGCGATGCTAACGGCTGCGGCCCATCACTCCAGGGTTAACCCTTGGATTTCTTGATGCGCATCAACTGCGTCACGCCTTGCGGTTGAGCAGCGCGTACAGCAGGATGGCGCCGAACGTGGCCGTGCCGATGCCGCCCAGCGCGAACTGGCCGAACTTGAGCGTGAAGTCGCCCGTGCCCAGGATCAGCGTGACTGCCGCCACGATGAGGTTCTTGTTCTGCGCGAAATCCACCTTGTTGTCCACCCAGATCTTGGCCCCCGCCACGGCGATCAGGCCGAACACCACGATGGAGACGCCGCCCATCACCGGCAGCGGAATGGTCTGGATCAGCGCGCCGAACTTGGGGGAAAAGCCCAGCACCAGCGCGAACACGCCCGCCAGCAGGAACACGGCGGTGGAATAGATCTTGGTCGCGGCCATCACGCCGATGTTCTCGGCATAGGTCGTCACGCCCGTGCCGCCCACGCTGCCGCTGACCATGGTGGCCACGCCGTCGCCGATGAAGGCGCGGCCCATGTAGCGGTCCAGGTCGCGCCCGGTCATGGCCGTCACGGCCTTGATGTGGCCCAGGTTCTCGGCCACCAGGATGATGGCCACGGGCGCGATCAGCAGCATGGCGTTGGCCTCGAACACCGGCGCGGCGAAGCCGGGCATGCCCACCCAGGCCGCGTTCGCCAGGATGGAGAAGTCCATGGGCTTGCCCAGGCCCAGGCCGTTGGTCAGCACCGCGTAGATGATGCTGGCCACGATCAGTCCCACCAGGATCAAGAGGCGCTGCACCATGCCGCGCGTGAGCACGGCCACCAGGCCCACGCTCACGAAGGTGACGAGCTGCATCCAGCTGTCGAAATTGCTGGCCGCCATGTTCTTGATGGGAATGCCCGCGAGGTTGAGCCCGATCACCGCCACCACCGAGCCCGTGACCACCGGCGGCATGAAGCGCTCGATCCAGCCCGTGCCGATGGCCTGCACCAGCACGCCGATCAGCGTGTAGAGCAGGCCGCAGGCGATGATGCCGCCCAGGGCCACGGCGATGTTGGCATTGCCCCCCTTGCCCGCGTAGCCCGTGGCCGCGATCACCACGCCAATGAAGGCGAAGCTCGACCCCAGGTAGCTCGGCACCTTGCCGCCCGTCACCAGGAAGAAGATCAGCGTGCCCACGCCGCTCATCAGGATGGCAACGTTGGGGTCGAACCCCATGAGGATGGGCGCCAGCACCGTGGCGCCGAACATCGCGATCACGTGCTGCACACCCATGGCCGCCGTCTGCGGCCAGGGCAGCCGCTCGTCGGGGGCGATCACCCCCCCTTGCTGCAGCACCTCGGCGCTCTTCACACCCCAGTTCAGAATTCCCATGGCTTCTCCTTGTTGTATCGGTGAAGCCGCAGATGCTAGCCGGGGTTTGATCCATATGCATCCGCGCGTCACGGGAGCGCGCCACAATGGCCCATGCCCACCGCAGCGCCCACCCCCGCCGCGAGCCTGCCCGCCGTGCCCAGCACCCTGCTCATCCCGCTGGCGGCGCGTGCGCATGGCGACCGCTACTTTCCGTGGCTCGCCTGCCGCGACACCGTGGCGCGCGGCCTGCTGGAGCGCCTGGGCGTGGACGCCGATGCGTGGCTGGACGACCAGTTCACCGTGCTCAACGTGCTGTGGCGCACCCGCGCCATCCAGGACGCGGGCCGCGCCTTCTTCGCGGTCCACCCCCAGGGCATGGGCGCCAGCCTGGGCTGCGGCCTGTCGCACCACTTCCAGTGGCTGGACACGGGCGCCAACTGCTGGCTGGATGCCGACCTGCCCGAGGTCATGGCCCTGCGCGCACGCCTGCTACCCCCGTGCTGCCCGCGCGTGCGCCACGCCGCGGCCGACATCGCCCGACCCGGCTGGTGGCGGCGCCTGCGCCTGCCCACGGCCAGCCATGCGGAGCCGGTGTTCATCGTCTGCGAGGGCGTGCTGATGTACCTGGAGCCCGCCCAGGTGCAGGCCGTGCTGCGCGAATTCGCCCGCTGCGCGCCGCCCGGTTCCCGCATGGTGCTGGACGTGCTCACCCGCTGGGCCGTGGGCCGCGCGGGCAGCCACCCCAGCGTGGGGCCGACGGGCGCGCAGTTCCGCTGGGGCGTGGAGAACATGGCCGAGCTGGCGCACATGCACCCGCGCCTGGCGCTGCTGCGCGAGCAGAGCGCGTCGGAATGCTATGGCTGGCCGGGGCTGGCGCTGGAAACGCTGTGGCGGCCCTGGCTGGGAGCGCCGCTGTACGGGCTGGCCACGCTGGGCGTGGATTGAGGGTATTTTTGGCCTCCAGCGCTTACTGAGTAAGCGCTGGCAGCTATCAATTTTGCTGAATCAGCCGCAGCCACCCGGGCGCCTTGCCCGTCAATTGCCCCACGATGGCCGACTGCAGCGGCGGCAGCCGCCGCGCGCCCTGCAGCACCAGCTGGCGCAGCAGGCGCGGCACGGGGCGCGCGTCGGTGTAGAGCCGCACGATGGCGTTCGTGCCCTCGTAGATGGGCCAGGCGTGGCGGTGCTGGGCCTGGGCGTAGGCGGCCAGCGCCTCGGCGTGGCCGATGTCGCGGCCCTGCCGGCGCGCGGCCAGCAGCGCCGCGGTCAGGCGCTCCACGCCGGCCAGGCCCAGGTTGAAGCCGTGGGCCGTCACCGGGTGCATGCCCACGGCCGCGTCGCCCAGCAGCGCGCAGCGGTGGCCGGCAAAGCGCTGCGCATAGGTGGCGACCAGCGGGTAGGCGTGGCGTTCGCCGTCCAGCCGCATGGCGCCCAGGCGGTGGCCGAACTGCGCCTGCACCTCGGCGGCAAAGGCATCCGCCGGCAGGGCCAGCAGCGCGGCCGCATCGGCGGCGCCTGCCGTGACCACGACCGAGCACAAATGTCCAGTTTCGTGCCCGGCCGCGTCGCCGGGCAAGGGCAGCACCGCCAGCGTGCGCTCGTAGCCGAAGCACTCGTGGGCCACGCCGCCGTGGGGTTCGGCATGGCGCATGCGGCAGACGATGACGGTGCGGCCGAAGTCCGTCATCCGCGCGCCGATGCCCAGCTGCCGCCGCGTGGCCGAGAAGCGGCTGTCGGCCGCCACCAGCAGCGGCGCGTGCAGGCGCTCGGGCGGGCCGTCGCCCGCCACGCAGTCCAGCTCGGCCTGCAGGGGCAGCGCAGCCACGCGCGTCACCTGCGTGCCCGTGAGGATGCGCACCCCGGGCGTGCGCGCGGCCACCGCATGGGCCGTGCGCCGCAGCGCATGGTTGGGCACGATGAAGCCCAGCGCTTCATGCCCCGTGCCCTGGGCGCCGAGCTGCAGCGCGCCGTGCCGCGCGAGCGGGCCGTCGTGCACCTGCGCCTCGCGAATGCAGCCCACCTCGTGCGGCGCCAGCTCCGCCCAGGTGCCCAGGCGCTCCAGCGTGGCCCGGCTCGGGTGCGTGAGCGCGATCTCGCGGCCGTCCGGCGCGGGGTCGGCCAACGCGGCCTGCGGCTGCTGCTCGACCACCGTGGCCGTGAGCCCGGCCTGCGCCAGGGAAATGGCCAGCGACAGGCCGGCCGGGCCTGCGCCGACGATGAGGACGTCGCTGTGCGGGGAAGGAGAGGTCATGGGCTCTATGGCAGGTGCGCGGCCTGCCATTGTGGGCGGGTGCGCCGCGCCCCGGTTTGCCTTGCATCAAACCCATGCCGGTGTAATGCTATCAACAGGATAGCTGCCGGCGCTTGCTGCATAAGCGCCAGAGGCCGATTTGGCCTCAAGCCCGCGCGGGCTTGCGCGTGCCCTTGGCGGGCTTCTTCCTGCGCGCGCCGCCGCCCGGCTTGCCACGCAGGTGCAGCACCCAGGCGACGATGAGCCACAGGTAGGCCGCCAGCACGCTGTAGGCCGCCACGGCGGGCAGCGAGAGGGGCGGCGCGGTGAGGGAGCGCGGGTGGGCCATGGTCTCCAGCAGCTGGCGCGTGCCCGCGCCCAGCACGGCCTCGCGGCTGCCCGAGCGGGCCATGCGCGCGGCCATGAAGGTGAAGAACTCCATCAGCAGCGCGCCGATCACGAAGCACGCCAGCAGCGCCAGCAGCCACGCCAGCGCGCGGCGATCACCTTTGGCCAGGAAGTAGATCGCCGAGACCAGCACCAGGGCGGGCAGCAACAGGGCCACGGCGGGCCAGGCGGACAGGAGAGCGTGCATCGCGGACAACATCAACGGAGGAAAACGGCGCGGGCACGCCGGTGGCCGATGATAGAGGTTCGCTAGCCGGCTATGAAGCCGGCCACCGCGTCCAGCACCTCCGGTTGCTGCAGGATCTTGCGGTGGCCCAGTCCCTCGGTCGCCAGCAGCGTGGCGCCCGGGATGTGGTCGCGGTAGGCCTCGCCGTCCGCGAAGCGGTTGATGCGGTCGCCCCGGTCGTGCACGACCAGCGTGGGCAGCGCGATGCGCGGGCCCACGGCCGGGGGCTCGAACTGGCGCATCAGGATGCCCTCGCGCGCCTCGATGCGGCGCTGCAGGGCAGCGCGCGTGCGCTCCGACAGGCCGAACACCTGGGCGAACAGGCGCGTGTACTCGTGCGGCGAGGCCGGCGGCGCCAGCAGCACCAGGCGCCCCGTGGCCAGGCCCCGGCTGGCCGCATGCGCGGCTGCGTTGGCCGCCAGCGAATGGGCCACGACGGCGCTGGGCGCCGAGTCCTGCGCGTGCAGGCGCGCCGTGGTGTATTCGATGGCGCGCGCGAACTGCGGCAGGTTGCTCACCCGGCCCCGGCTGCCGCCGTGCGCGGGCAGGTCCACCAGCACCGGGCGCAGGCCGCGAGCGGCCAGGGCCCCGGCCAGCGGCAGCATCTGGCGCGCATGCCCGCCCCAGCCGTGCAGCAGCAGTACCGCCGGGCCATGCGGCTGGGCCGCGGGGGTGTAGAGCGTGATCTCTGCGTCTTCGAACGGCCAGCGCTCGGTGCGCCAATCGCCCCCCGGCGCCGCGCTGCGGCCGGGCTTGCGCAACGGCAGCGGCGTGCCGAAGAGGCGGTAGGCCGCGCGCACGGCCAGCGCGGGCCACAGGCGCTCGGTGGCGCCGAGGGCCAGGCGCAGCAAGCGCATGGCAGGGTGCTCGCCGTAGAAGCGGGAGGTGGCTTGCACAGCAGTAGTGGCGGTCATGGCGGGGGTTCCTCAGTAAAAGATCCAGTCGCGGTTGCTGCGGGGCAGCCGGGCGAGGGTTTCGCGCAGGGCGCGCACGGCGCCCGCCACGGCCAGGACGGCCGCGATACCCAGGAAGATCAGCATGGCAATTTCCTTTCTTCGCACGGTTGTGCGAAATTGGGGTAAAGAAAAACGAAGGCTTTCATCGTCCAATGCCTGAAGTCAGTTGTTTACATGCAGCCCATGAAACTGGCGCGGCCCAGGCGAGGGCCGCCGCGCAAGGGCCGCCCCGCCGCGCCGGCGGCGTCCCCCTGCCCGCATTGCGCAGCAATGCGAGAGCGGGGGGAAGGCCCGCAGGGCCTCAGGGGGGTGTTTCATTTCTATAGCTTTTGACGAGGCGCGCCCAGGACGCCTCGGTGCGCTGCACTGCCTGCGGATCGCGCAGGAAGCGAACGTCGTGCAACAGCCCCATAGCCATCGCGTAGATCTCGCCCGCCAGCTGCTCGGGCGGGGTGTCGGCAGCCAGGTGCCCGGCATCGACGGCCTGCAGCACCGTGCGGCGCAGCGCCGCGCGCCAGCGGGTGACCTCGCTGTGCAGCAGGTCGCGCAGTTCGCCCTCGCGGTCGTCCAGTTCGAACGCGCCCGCGGCGAAGATGCAGCTGCGCGTGGCCTCCACGTCGCGGATGCGCGCGATCCAGCGCCGCACGATGTCGTTCAGCCGCGGCAGGCCCTTGGGCTGCTGCATGGCGGGCACGAACACCTCGGCGATGAACTCGCGGCCGTATTCCTCGATCACCGCTTTCTGCAGCGCCTCGCGCGAGCCGACGCGCGAGAACACGCCGCTCTTGGACAGGCCTACGCGGTCGGCCACGGACTGCAGCGTGATCGACTCCAGCCCCTCGGCCGCGGCCAGGTCCAGCGCCGCGCCCACGATGGCCGCACGGGTGAGTTCCGCTTTCTGGGTCTTGGCATCCATGGCGCGAATTTAGCACAATCGTGCGAAATACAAAACACCCTGGTGCCTCAAGGGCCGTCGCACCCCCAGCGCCCGTCGGCCCGCGCCCGCCACATCGGCGGGGCGATGCGCCACCACAGCAGGCCGAACGCGGCGCACCAGCCCATGCCCGCCGCTGCCAGCCATGCGGGGTCGCCGCCCGCCCAGGCCGCCCCGGCGCGCACGGCGGCGGCGAGCAGCAGTAGCGCGGCGGCGGCGGGAATCCAGCGGCTGGTGTCCGGCGGCAGGCCGCAGTGCGCGCGCCCCGCGATGGCGATCACTGCGAAGATGTTCAGGCTCATCGCGCCCATGGTCATCACATGCCGCCCCGCGCTGGCGGGCAGGCCCGCGCCCAGGTGCGCGAGGCCCAGCGCGCCGTAGCCCAGCGCCATGCAGGCATACACGGCATAGAGCATGAGCGGCGTGCGCCGCAGCAGCGCGCGGCCCACGTGCCAGTCGCCCATCAGGTGGAACACCGCCGCGCTCGCGGCCAGCGCCAGCCAGCCCGCGAGGTGGCCGGCGGGCCGCAGGAACTCCGCCAGCGTGTAGAGCGCGATGCACAGCGCTGCCAGGTGCCGGCGCGGCGGCCGGGCGAGGTAGGGCGGCGCACCGGGCGTGGCCTGCTCGATGGCGCGGTTGACGATGCGCATCGAGATGCGGCTCATGGCCACCACGATGAGCAGCATCAACAGGCCCAGCGCCGCGTGCAGCCAGCGCAGGCCCGGCAGGCCGCGCAGCGCGTCGGCATAGAAGCCCGCCACGGCGCCGGCCAGCGCCAGCAGCGCCCACCAGAATGCCCCATGGCGCCGGCCTTCCGGCGACCACAGCGGCCGCGCCAGCACGGCCGCCAGGCCCAGCAGCAGCCCCAAGTGCGCCAGCGCCGCGAGCCACAGCGCGGGCGTGCCTACGGTGCCCGAGGCCCAGAAGCCGATACGCCCCAGCACCCACAGCGCCGTGAGCGCGCGCAGCTGCGCCGGCGTGGCGCCGGGATGGCCCGTGAACTCGGGCACGGCCGTGAGCGCGAACCCCGCCACCGCCGCCAGGGCGAAGCCGAAGACCAGCTCGTGCACATGCCACACCACCGGTCCGCCCGCCACGGGCGGCGGCGGCAGGCCCAGGGCGAGCACGGCGCTCCACAGGCCCAGCAGCGCGACGGCCGAGGCCATAGCGAGCAGGAAGAAGGGGCGCATGCCGCACATCCAGACCGGGTGCGCGGGCTTCAGCATGACGACCTCGGATCGGCAGGATGCGCGGCAGACGCCACCGGCTGCCAGTGGCCGCGGGCGATGGCGCCGCCCCCGTCTTCCTGCGCGGGGCCGGGCAGGCCGAAGGCCGCGCGCACCTCGGGGTGCTGCTGCAGCTCGGCCGTGCAGCGGTAGACCAGCGCATCGCCGCGCGCCAGCGCCGCGCCGGGCGGTTCGTAGCGCGCCACGATGCGCCCGGGCGCGGCGGCCATCACCAGCACCGTGTCGGCCAGGCGCACGGCTTCCATCAGGTCGTGGGTGATCAGCAGCACGGCCATGCCCTGCGCGGCCTGGCGCGCCAGCAGCAACTGGTGCAACTGGCCGCGCAGGCCTACGTCGAGCGCGCTGAAGGGCTCGTCCATCAGCAGCAGCCGGGGCGCCAGCACCAGCGCGCGGGCCAGGGCGGCGCGGCTTTGCATGCCGCCCGACAGCTCGGCGGGGAACTGCGCGAGCGAGGGCGCGGGCAGACCCAGCGCGAGCGCGGCCTCGGTCGCCTGGCGGCGGCGTTCGGCGCGGGCCATGCCCTGGGCTTTGAGGCCCAGGGCGATGTTGTCCAGCGTGCTCATCCAGGGCAGCAGGCGCGGCTGCTGGAACATCAGGGCGGACGGTGTAAAGGGTTGCGTGATATGGCCCTGCTGCGGAGCGAGCAGGCCCGCGCACAGGTGCAGCAGCGTGGTCTTGCCGCAGCCGGACGGGCCCACCAGCGCGACGATGCGGCCGGCGGGCACGTCAAGATCCACGCCCTCCAGCACCGGCGTGGGGCCGTAGGCGTGGTGCAGGCCGCGTACTTGCAGTGCCGTCATGTGCCCGCCCCGCGCCAGCGTTCCAGCTCGCGCTTGACGGGCTCCAGCAGCGCGTATTCCAGCGCCAGCAGGCTGCCCACCACGGCGCAGATCCAGGCCAACGATGCGCTCGTGTCCAGGTGCGAGCGCGTGACGGCCAGCGCCGCGCCCACGCCGTCGCTGGTGGCCAGCAGCTCGGCCATCACGGCCACCTTCCACGACGAGCCTAAAGCGGTGATCCAGGCCGGGAACAGGTAGGCCGCCACGTGCGGCAGGTACAGGTCGAACAGGCGCATGCGCCAGGGCAGGCGGTAGGCGCGCGCCATGTCCTTGAGGTGGTGATCCAGCGTGCGCGTACCCTGCAGCGCGCCGATGAAGACCACCGGCAGGCAGGCCACGAAGACGGTGAACACGGGCGTGCCGTCGCCCGCGCCGAACCACAGCATGGCCAGCACTAGCCAGGCAATGGGCGGCATGCCCAGCAGCAGCGTGACCCAGGGCCGCGCCATCATCGAGGCCGTCATCGACAGGCCCGCGAGCAGCCCTAAAGCGCTGCCCGCGCCCGCCGCGAGCAGCAGGCCCAGCAGCGCGCGCCGCGCCGTCACGGCCAGTTCGGGCCAGGCCGTGCCGGATGTGACGAGGCCCTGCAGCGTGGCGAAGGTCGCAAGCGGACTCGGCAGGATCAGCGGGCCGTAGTAGCCCGCGCCCAGCTCCCACAGCGCCACGAAGAGCAGCAGGCTGGCCGCTGCGCCCCAGCCGCTCCACAGGTAGGCGGGCATGCCGCGCAGCAGGCGCCAGAGCAGCTTCATGGCGTGTGCAGGAACGCGGCGTCGGGCAGCTTGCCGCCCAGCAGCGCGGGGTCGCGTGCGAACAGTTGCGCGAAGAAGAAGTCGATGTCGGCGCGCGCGGCCTGGGCGGGCACGGCGTCCATCTGGCTGGTGGCGATGGCGTCGGCCACGGCCTCGGGCGTGAGCAGGTCGATGCGCGCGGCCACCATCCGGCCGCAGTCCAGCGGGTGGGCGCGGCACCACGCGACGGAGCGCGCATAGGCCTGCTGCACGGCCGCCAGCACGGCGGGCTGCTCGCGCACGGCGCCCACGGCCGCGATGCCCGCCTGCGGGATGCGCGGCGCGCGCTGGAACACGCGGCCCCACTCCTGTTGCAGGTCGGCGCCCCGGTGCAGCTCGGGCGCGATCAGGCCCACGGGGAAGGACTGCGTCTTGCGCAGCGCCATGGACACGGCGGGCTCGGACAGCAGCGCGTGCGATACGCGGCGCGTGATGAGCAGCTGCATGGCCTCCATGGGCGTGGGCACGTAGCGGATGCGGAAGTCGCGGCGCACGTCCAGCCCCTGCTTGGCCGCGAGCAGCTGCAGCATCAGGTCGGGCATGTCGCCCCGGAAGGGCACGGCGATCTCCTCGCCGCGGAAATCCGCCAGCGCCTTGCGTTGCGCGTCGCGCGTGAGGATCCACAGCGCCCCCCAGGTGGCGATGTTGAGCAGCGTCACGCCCGCGCCCCGGTTGTAGAGGTTGGCCGCCACGTTGCTGGGCATCGCCAGCACGTCGGCCTTGCGGCCCAGGGCCATCACGCGCAGCTGGTCGGGGTCGCGCCAGGGGGTGAACTCGGTGCGTGCGGCGATGGTTGCGAGCGCCTGCGTTTCGGCCATGTGGATCAGCGGCGCGGAGACGATGGCGGGCGGGCCTGCCAGCACGATGCGCGGCAGGGGTTCGGCGGCGTTGGCGGTGGCTGCGCGGCCCAGCGCCAGCGCGCCGGCCGCGCACAGCAGCGTGCGGCGGTTCAGGGCGGGCTGCATGGTCAGAACCGGTAGCTCACGCCGGCCGACACGCTGCGGCCCAGGCCCGGCAGGTAGCCCGGCTGCGCGGCCGTGGCCTGGTTGCGGATGGCGTAGCTGCTGGCGTAGCGCCGGTCGGTCACGTTGTCGGCCTGCAGGTAGGCCGTCCAGGGGCCGTCGCGCCATTCGAGCTTGATGCCCAGCAGGGCGTAGGCGTCCTGCTCGCTGCCGGGGGTGTTGGCATGGTCGGTGGGCGTATCGACGGGCATCCAGCGCAGGTTGGGGCCGAAGCGCCAGGCGCCTACGCGCCACAGCACCTCGGCGTTGATCAGGTGGCGCGGCACGCCGGCGATGCGCTTGCCCGCGTATTCGCCGCCACGGAAGCGGAAGTCGCTGTACGTCCACGAGCCGCGCCATTCCAGCGCGCCCGCACCCAGGGGCCAGTTCCCCGAGAGGCCCGCTTCAACCCCCTGGTGGCGCGTGCCGCCCCGGTAGTTGTAGGTGCCCACCTTGATGCCGTTGGCGTCGGTGGTGCTGATGAGTTCGTCCGCCACCTGGCTGCGGTAGGCGGCCACGGTCCACTGCAGGGCGCGGGCGCCATCGCCCCATTGGCCCGCGCCGCCGATCTCGGCCGTGGTGGCGCGCTGCAGGGACAGGCGGATCAGCTCGCTGCTGGCCGCCGCCGGGGCGTTGGGCGCCACGGTGGCGCCCACGATCTCCCAGAACGTCGGCGCCTCCTGACTGCGGCTCAGGTTGGCCCACCAGCGCGTGGCGGGCGCGGGCGTCCAGTTCACGCCCACCTTGGGCGTGGCGAAGGTCCACTGCTGGTCCAGCCCCGCGCCGCCGTTCTTGCTGGCGGCGTCGCGCGACTGGCGGCTCCACTGCAGGTGGCCCACCAGCGTCCATGCCGGGGCCAGGCGCCAGTCGGCGGCGGCCAGGGCCTGCAGGTTGTCGGCCGTGAGGTCGTAGGCGCCGAAGTTCTGCAGGCGCGTGCCGTTGGCCGGGTTGGTGGCGAGCAGGTCGCGGTCCATGCTGCTGCGCGACCAGGCGATGGCCGTGCGCCAGCCCAGCGGCCCCGCCTCGCCGGCGGGGCGCCCGCTGGCCTGCCACTGCGCGCCCGTGGTGCGGGTCTGGCTGATGGTGTAGCTGGTCTGGTTGTTGAACAGGTCGTCGGTGTCCTGCCAGTACACGCCCACTTCCTGGCGCAGGGCCTCGCTGCCCCAGCGCGAGCGGTTGGCCAGGCGCCACTGCGTGGCCTCGCGGCGCGGGTCGCGCTTGTAGACGTTGAGCAGTTGGTCCTGCGGCGTGTTGCCGTCGCCCATGATGCCGCGCGGGTTGGAGGTGACGCGGTCCTTGGGCACGACGGTGGGGATCTGGAAGTCCAGGTCCGTCCAGCTGAAGCTGGTGCGGTTCTCGAACCCGCCCTCGCCCTGAAAGCCCATGTTGGCGTGCACGGCTTCGCGCCGGGATGCGGAGTGGTGGCGGTAGCCGTCAAAATGGTCGCTGCTCACGCTCAGGCGCCCGTCCCACTGCTCGCCGCGCGTGCCCACGGCGGCCTGCAGGGCCTGGCGGCCGAAGCTGCCGGCCTCGGCACGCACGCGGGCGCGTTCGTCGGCGCCGGTGAGCGACTGGAAGTCCAGCTCGCCGCCCAGCGTGGTGGCGCCGGGCGTGAGTGTGTTGGCGCCGCGCCGCGCGCTCACCAGGGCGGCGTTGCGCGGCTCGATCAGGCCGATGATGAAGGAGCCGTCGGCCTCGTTGAGCGGCAGGCCGTCCTGCAGCAGCAGCACGCCGCGGTTGAGCGGGTTGCTCTGGATGCCCGAGCCGCGGATGGACAGGCGCGGCTGGTCGGTGGCGCCGAAGAAGTCCTGGACCACGATGCCGGGCTGGTAGTCGAGTGCGTCGCGCAGCGTGGCCAGGCGGGCCTCTTTCTGCGGCTCGGCCAGGTTGGTGCCGCCGGGCACGCGCGCCAGGCGCTGGCGCTCGGCCGTGACGGAGGCGCGCACGGGCGTGTCGGATTCGCCTTCGGCACGCACCGTCACGGAAGGCAGCTCGGCGGTGGATTGGGCGAGGGCGGGCAGCAGCGGGAAGGCCGTGGCCAGGGCGGCGGCCAGGAGCGGGCGGCGGAAGGCAGGAAGGGTGGGCATGGTTGGTTCCAGCAAGCAAATGAATGAGATTTATTCGTATTGATGGAGAATGCGCCTTGAAAGAGGAATCCAAAATGACTTTTATCAACACCGGGCTGATGGAGCGGGCCGGCGCGCCCGCGCCCTCGTCCGTTTCGTCGCCGGTGGAAGATCTGCTGGCCGCCACGCGCCTGCTGGCCGGCCTGCCGCGCGAGGTGCTGGCCGAGCTGGCCGGCGATGCCGTGCGCCGGCGCCACGCGGGCGGCGACACGCTGTTCTACGAAGGCGACGAGGCGCGCCATTGCCTGCTGGTGGCGCAGGGCGCCGTCGAGGTGCTGCGCTACGACGCGGCGGGCGACGAGCGCATGCTGCACCGCTTCGAGCCCGGCCAGCTCGTGGCCGAGGCGGCGATGTTCATGCCCCACGGCCTCTACCCCATGACGGCGCGCGCCCAGGGCGACACGGAGGTCTGGCGCATTCCGCGCCGGGCGGTGCGCGGCACCTGCGAACGCCACCCCGCGCTGGCGCTGCGGCTGCTGGAGTCGCTGAGCCTGCGCCTGTACCAGCGGGTGAACCAGGTGGACTGGCTCACCAGCAGCAATGCTCCGCAGCGCCTGGCCGCCTACCTGGTGGCGCAGGCGGGCCGGCAGGGGCCGGACATCGAGCTGCCCACCAGCCAGCGCCATCTGGCGGCGCACCTGGGCATCCGCGCCGAAACGCTCAACCGCATGCTGGCCGAGTGGCAGGGCAAGGGCTGGATCCGCGGCGAGCGCCGGCGCTGGCAGCTGCAGGACATCGCCCCGCTGCGCGCGCTGGCGGCGCCGGCCGCACGCGCGTTTTAGCTATTAAATATGTAGCTGCTTGCGCTTGTCCATCAAGCGCTGGAGGCCGATAGGGCTTGCAAAGTGTCAAGCGGGCGACGCCCCTGGCTGGCCGGCCCGGGAGGGCACTGGTACCCTGCGTCCCCATGGAGACAAACACGACATTCCCCGCTTCCCCGGCCCCGGCGGCGCCCTTCGTGCCGCAGATCCGGCTGTACCAGAACTGGCTGCGTGATACGCGTGGCCTCGTCTTCGACGGCTACGACGCGCTGTGGCGCTGGTCCACCACCGAGCTGGATGCGTTCTGGCAGAGCGTGTGGGACTATTTCGACATCCAGTCCCCCACGCCCCACACCGCCGTGCTGGCCCGAAACACCATGCCCGGCGCGCAGTGGTTCCCCGGCGCCCAGGTGAACTACGCGCGCCAGGCGCTGCGCCATGTGGATGCGGCGCACGCGGCGGGCCTGCCCGCCATCGTCAGCCGCAACGAGAAGGGCCGGCACCGCGAACTCTCCTGGCCCGAGCTGCGCCGCCAGGTGGCGTCGCTGGCCCTGCACCTGAAGGCCCAGGGCGTGCAGCCCGGCGACCGCGTGGCCGCCTACCTGCCCAACGTGCCCGAGGCCATGGTCGCCTTCCTGGCCACGGTGAGCATCGGCGCCGTGTGGAGCATCTGCGCGCCCGACATGGGCACGCACGCGGTGCTGGACCGCTTCCGCCAGATCGAGCCCACGGTGCTCATCGCCGTGGACGGCGTGACCTACGGCGGCCGCGACCACGACCGCACCGGCGTGCTGGCCGAGCTGCGCGCCGCCCTGCCCAGCGTGCGGCACACGCTGGTGCTGGGCAACCTGGATGCTTCGGTTTCGATAGCTGATTGCGCAAGATGGACAAGCGCTACAGCCCGAAATGATGCTGAAACCACCGCGTTCGAACCGATGTGGCTGCCGTTCGACCACCCGCTGTGGATCGTCTATTCCAGCGGCACCACGGGCCTGCCCAAGCCCATCGTGCACGGCCATGGCGGCACCATCCTCGTGGGGCTGCAGCTCAAGGTGCTGCACAACGACATCGGCCGCAGCTACGAGCCCAACAGCTTCGGCGAGCGCTACCACTGGTACAGCTCCACGGGCTGGGTGATGTGGAACGCGCAGCTCTCGGGCCTGCTCTCGGGCACCACCTGCGTCATCTACGACGGCAACCCGGGCGGCAGCAAGGAGAACCCCGACTGGGGCGTGCTCTGGCGCTTCGCGGCCGAGACGGGCGTGACCTTCTTCGGCGCGGGCGCGGCCTTCTTCGCCAATTGCATGAAGGCGGGCATCACGCTCAGCGACTACGGGGACTTGGGCCGCATCCGCGCGCTGGGCACCACGGGCTCGCCGCTCTCGCCCGAGGTGCAGGAATGGGGCTCGGCGCAGTTCGCGGCGCTGGGCACTCCCAACATCTGGTGGTGCAATATTTCGGGCGGCACCGACTTCGCTGGCGCCTTCATCGGCGGCCATCGCGAACTGCCCATGGTGCCCGGCGAGATGCAGTGCCGCATGCTCGGCGCCGCCGTCGAGTCCTGGAACGCCGAGGGCCAGCCCGTGACCGGCGAGGTGGGCGAGCTGGTCTGCGCGCAGCCCATCCCGTCGATGCCCTTGTTCCTGTGGGGCGACGCGGACGGCAGCCGCTACCTGTCGAGCTACTTCGACATGTACCCGCCCGGCCACGGCCGCCAGCCCGGCGGCGGCGACGGCCCGGCGGAAATGGGCGCGGTGTGGCGCCATGGCGACTGGCTCAGGATCGGCACCAACGGCGGCGGCTGCACCATCTACGGCCGCAGCGACGCCACCATCAACCGCCACGGCCTGCGCATGGGCACGAGCGAGATCTACAGCGCCGTCGAAGCCCTGCCCGAGGTGCTGGACAGCCTCGTGGTCGACCTGGAATACCTGGGCCGCGAGAGCTACATGCCGCTGTTCGTGGTGCTGCGCGAAGGCGTCGCGCTCGATGATGCGCTGCGCGGGCGCATCAACGCCGCCATCCGCACGGCGCTGAGCCCGCGCTTCGTGCCCGACGCCATCTTCGCCGTGGCCGAGGTGCCGCGCACCCTCTCCGGCAAAAAGCAGGAGCTGCCCATCAAGAAGCTGCTGCTGGGCCAACCCATCGACAAGGTGGTCAACAAGGACGCCATGGCCAACCCCGGCTGCCTGGACTGGTACGTGGCGTTCGCCGCCCAGCGGGGCTGAAGAACCCCCGCGCATACCGCACCGGCGCAGTGCGGTATGCGCGGGCGGCTACCATGCCGCCCCATGCTTGGCCCCGTTTCCGGTCCCATTTCCTTCGCACACCTGCCGCACCACGCACGCGCCCTGCGCGGCCTGCACGGCTTCCAGGCCCGCAGCTGATACCGCGCCGGCCTGCGTGCGACAGGCCGGCGCAACGCCTCCCACCCCTCCCCGCGGCGGGCGGCCCCGGCACATCCCCACCCCTATCCCGTTCCGTTCCCGCACCGGCCTGCTGCTGCCCGCACGCCGGTGCCGCCGCTACTACCGGAGTTTGTGATGGACCTTGCGTTGCCCCTTCCGGGCCGGCCCTGGCCGGACTGGCGCGCCTGGTGGCACCGTCCCCAGGAACTGCGCATCGACGTGGACCCGCCGCCCAGCGATTCGCTGGAGCAGGAGCTCGACACCCTGCACGGGCGCCTGTACGCCCCGGGCGACCGCCTGTACGGCCTGCCCGCGCAGGCGCTGCCCGACCCGCGCTTCGCCCTGCGCTGGCGCGAAGCCGACGGCGAGTGGTACGTCTACGTGGAAGACCTGCGCGCGCGGCGCCTGGCGGGCACCACCGTGTTCAACCGCCTGATCGAGGTGGACCGCCATGCCGACGAGCACGTGCGCGCCCCGCACTCGCGCTACGCCGCGCCCTACCAGCGGCGCGGCTTGGCCACGGCCGTCTACCGCTGGATGCTGGCGCAGGGCGTGTGCCTCGTCTCGGGCGCGCGCCAGTCGCCCGGCGCGCACGCCTTGTGGCAGGCCCTGGCCCGCCAGCATGAGACCGCCTTCGTGGACCTGCGGCAAAAGCCCATGGTCTACATGGGCCGCGACGTGCCCCCGCACCTGCGCGAGGCCCTGCCCGTGCGCATGCTGATGCTGGGCGAAGGCTGGACCCTGCCGCGCTTCGCCGCCGCCGTGCGCATGGCCCTCCCGCACGAGGACGGAAGGGATGCCGGCCTACCTGCCTGACCGGGTGCGGCCTTCATAATCGGATGCCCCCGGGCAAACCCGTGCCCGATGCCCAGCAAGGAGCGCCGATGCCAACCCCCGTCAAACGCTTTTCGATGATCCGCGAGTTCCACCTGGCGGACTGGTTCACCCTGGGCAACGCGGTATGCGGCGTGGGCGCGCTGTTCTCGTCGATGACCTACCTGGAGACCGGCGACGTGCGCCACGTGTACTTCGCCGCCGCGCTGGTGCTGGCCGCGCTGGTGTTCGACGTGCTGGACGGCCGCATCGCGCGCTGGCGGCAGAAGAGTTCGGCCATGGGGCGCGAGCTGGACTCGCTGGCCGACGTGATCTCCTTCGGCGTGGCGCCCGCCATCATCGCCTACGGCTGCGGCATGCAGGGGCTGTACGACCGCATCGTGCTGGCCTACTTCGTGGCCTGCGGCGTGTCGCGCCTAGCGCGCTACAACGTCACGGCCGAGACCCTGTCGGGCGGGGACGGCAAGGTCAAGTACTTCGAGGGCACGCCCATTCCCACCTCCATCGTGCTCGTGGGCCTGCTGGCCCTGGCCGCCTGGATGGGGGCCGTGCGCGAGAACCTGTGGTTCGGCAAGGTGCTGGTGGGCGGCTTCACGCTGCACCCGCTGGTGCTGCTGTTCGCGGTGTCGGGCTCGCTGATGATCAGCCGCATCCGGATTCCCAAGCTTTGATAAGAGCCTATTGGCGACCCCTGGAAGATCGCCAATAGGCTCTTACATTGATTCTCATTTACATTTCATGCAGCGCCCCGGCCCGCCGGGGTCCGATCCAGTCAACGCGGACAACGCTTCATGAAAACATTCAAGATCCTGCCAGTGGCCTGCGCGGCCCTGGCCGCCGTTTCGGCCGTCCACGCGCAAACCGCTGAGCCCGCCAAGGCGCTGGGCACCGTCACCGTCATCGGATCGGTGGACGAACTGCAGAGCCTGGACTTCTACGCCCCCAACTCCAGCGCCGTCATCAAGCCCGACACCATGCAGGCGCTGGGTGCGCGCAAGCTCGACCAGGCGCTGCAGTACCAGGCCGGCATCGTCAGCGAGCCCTTCGGCGCGGACAACAAGGTGGAGTGGTTCAAGATCCGCGGCTTCGAAGCCTCCATGGCGCTGGACGGCACGCCCACCACGCCCAACGGCTACTTCGTCTGGAAGCCCGAGCTGTTTGGCGTGGAAGCGGCCGAGGTGGTCAAGGGCGCGAACTCGCTGGTCTTCGGCGCGGCCAACACCGGCGGCGTGGTCAACCTGGTGACCAAGCGCCCGCACAAGGAAAAGGCCCTGCTGGTGACCGCCGAGACCGGCAACCGCGGCAAGCTGGGCGTGGGCGTGGACTACAACGGCCTGGCCAATGCAGACGGCTCGGTCTATTGGCGGCTGGTGGCGCAGGCCCGCAAGGAAGACGGCATGCAGCGCCGCACCGAGATGGACAGCCTGTACCTCGCCCCCAGCGCCACCATCGAATTCAGCGAGCGCACCGCGCTCACGCTGATGGGCAGCGTGCAGCGTGAGAACGGCACTCCCACCAACGGCTTCCTGCCCGCCTGGGGCACCATCATCGACACGCCTTACGGCCGCGTGGATCGCCGCACCAACATGGGCGAGCCCGACTTCGACCACCTCAAGCGCACCCAGACCAGCGCCGGCTGGCTGCTGCGCCACGACCTCTCCAAGGACTGGACCTTCACGCAGAACTACAAGTTCACGCGCCTGAACCTGGACCAGCAGAACGTGTTCGCCTGGTCGTCTGACAACGACCGCCAGGCCATGCGTGGCTACACCTTCACCCAGGGCAGCACCCGCAACCACTACCTGGACAACCGCCTGAGCGGCACGCTGCGCCTGGCCGACGGCATCATCCTCAAGCCCACGGTGGGCGTGGACTACCTCAAGTCCAACACCGACGGCCAGAACAACGGCTTCGGCTTCACCCCCAACCTGGACATGTTCGCCCCGGTGTACGGCGTGCCGTTCGCGGTGACCAGCACGCCCTACGAGCAGCGCCTGCGCCAATGGGGCGCCTATGCCTCGGCCCAGATGCAGGTGGGCAGCCACTGGAACCTGAGCGCCGGCCTGCGGCACGACAGCGCCAAGAACGAGGTGGCGGGCGGCTACGAGGCCAGCCACAACAGCGTGAACGCCGGCGTCATGTACATGACCTCGCTGGGCGTGGCGCCGTACGTGAGCTACTCCGAATCGTTCAAGCCCACGGCGGGCGTGGACGCCGACAACAATCCCTACAAGCCCTACGAGGGCCGCCAGGCCGAGGTGGGGGTCAAGCTGGAACCTTCGTGGCTGAACGGCGGCACGATGACGCTGGCCTACTTCGACCTAGAAGAGAAGAACGCCCTGGCGGCCGATGCCTCCAACATCCAGCGCCAGATCGGCAAGCGCACCAACCAGGGCATCGAACTGCAGGCCGACTTGCGCATCCAGCCCGCTACGACGGTGAAGGCGTCGTTCACCCACAACGACTCGCGCCAGGACCTGAGCGTCACCCGGAACCTGCGCACCCCGCTGATCCCGCGCAACCAGGCCAGCCTGTGGGTCAGCCACCGCTTCGGCAGCGACCTCACCGTGGCGGCGGGCGCCCGTTACAACGGCTCCACCGTGGACGAGGCCTACTACCCCGGCCGCAAGATCGCCGCTTACACGCTGCTTGACCTGATGGTGCGCTACGAGATCAACCCCGCCTGGGCGCTGCAGTTCAACGCACGCAATCTCACGGACAAGACCTACGTGAGCGGCTGCGACTTCTACTGCTACTACGGCGGCAGCCGCACGCTGGACCTGCAGCTGCAGTACCGGTGGAAGTGATGGTCCGCGTGCGCCGTGTGCCCTTTACGGGGCCGCGGGCCGCCGGTTGACCAGCACGATGCCCGCCGCCACCAGCACCAGCGCCGCCATCAGGCCGGCGGTGACGGGCTCGCCCAACCACCACGCGCCGAACAGCAGCGCGAACACGGGCGTGAGGAACACGAACACCGAGATCTTCGTGGCCGGGTAGTGGGCCAGCATCCACATCCAGGCGAGGTAGCTCACGAAGGCGCCGATCAGCGCCTGCACCAGCAGCGAACCCCAGGCGAAGGTGCTGAGCTGCAGGGTCCAGGTCTCGCCCAGCGCGAGCGACAGCCAGGGCAGCGCCACGGCGCTCACGCCCACCTGGTAAAGCAGCTGCTTGGCCGGCGCCACGCGCGCCAGCGGCGTGGTGCGGATGGTCACGGTGGTCAGGGCCCACATCAGGCCGGCGGCCACGCCCAGCAGGTCGCCCAGCCAGGCGCGCGGCAGCGCCGCGTTGGCGTGGCCCAGCAGCCCGTCGCCCAGGGCCAGGCCCACGCCCACGAAGGCTGCGGCCAGGCCCAGCCATTGCAGGCCGCGCAGCCGCTCACCGGGGATGAAGCGCGGCAGCAGCAGCGCCACCCAGAACGGCGAGGTGTAGAGGAACACTGTGAGCCGCGACGCCGTCGTGTACTGCAGGCCCAGGTAGATGCAGGCGAATTCGCCGGCGAAGAGCGCGCCCGCCAGCAGCCCGGCGCGCAGCGCCCCCGGCGGCTCGGCGCGGCTGCCCAGCGGCACGCCGCGCCATGCGCACCACGCCGCCACGGCGGCGGTGGCCAGCACGAAGCGCACGAAGGCCTGGAACACCGGCGCCACTTCGCCCACCGTGGCTTTCACCAGCACCTGCTGGAAGCCCCAGAACATGCAGCACGCGAGCAGCAGGCCAATGGCGAGGGAGTCGATATGGGTTTTGGGCGTGGAGGGCATCGGGCGATTATCGAAGGGATGGCGTGCGCACCCGCCCGAGGCGGCACGGTCCTACACGCGCTGCGGATTGGGCGGCATGCCGCCGCGCGGATGCCTTGGGTAAGGTGCAGCCATGGCTGCTTCCCCGACCCAACCTGCGGTGCCGTCCCCGGAGTTTTTCGACGGGCTGCGCAAGGGCCTGCTGCTCGGCGCCGTGGTGGCGCTGCTGCTGGCCTGGCCCGTGGCGCGGCAGCCGCCGCCCGCAGCGCCGGGAGCCCCGCCGGCGCTGCAGCAGCAGACCGCGCCGGTGGTGCCGCGCCTCGCGCAGTTCGGCGGCGAACCCGCTTCGACGGAGGTCCGCCTGGTCGCCAACTGGGCCTTGCACTCCGGCGATGCGCAGGGCCGCGCCGTGGTGCTGGTCGATAAGAAGGACGCCAAGGTCTACGCCTTCGGCCGCGACGGCGCATTGCAGGGCGCGGCGCCCGCGCTGCTGGGCTCGGCCGTCGGCGACCACACGGTGCCTGGCGTCGGCGACAAGCCCATCGCCCAGGTGCTGCCCTCGGAGCGCACCACGCCGGCGGGCCGCTTCATCGCGGAGCCCGGCACCAACGCCCAGGGCGAGGACGTGGTGTGGGTGGACTACGGCGCGGCGGTCTCCATGCACCGCGTGCGGCCGCTGGTGAAGGCCGAACGGCGGCTGGAACGGCTGGCTTCCGCCACCCCGAAGGACAACCGCATTTCCTTCGGCTGCATCAACCTGCCCGTGGCGTTCTACGAAAACGTGCTGAGCCCCCTGGTGCGCGGCACGGGCGCCGTGGTGTACGTGCTGCCCGAGACGCAGCCGGCCGCGGCGTTCTTCGGCGCCTACGAGGTAGCCGTGCCCGCACGCAGCTGAGGCGCCTGTCTGACACGGACGGGTGGCGGGGGCCGACGACGACGCCACGGCAGGCCTCTAACGTGGAGGCAGCTGGCGATGTTGCCAGTCAATTTCGTTTCCCACCCCACCCAACCGAACCATCAAGGAGCTTCACATGACCGCATCCCGCCCATCCCTCAAGGCCCTCCTCACCGGCCTGGCCACCGTCGCCGTGGTCGGCACCGCCGTCGCACAGTCCACGCCGCCCACCACCGCCAGCCCGCAGCCTGCCACTGGTGCCGGCCAGCAGAGCACCCAAGGCACGCCCATGGGCACCACGGGCACCCCCGGCGCCGGCAACGCCACGGGCGGCAGCGCCACCACGGGCACGGGCGGCACCTCCGGCGCCACCACGGGCGCGGCGGACAGCTCCACGCCCGGCACCACCACGCCCCGCCCCGCGCGCGCCGACCGCAACTGAGCCGCTGCAGGCATCCCCAGGAAACCGGGCCTGCCCGGTTTTTTTGCGCCCGCTGCGGGAGCGTTCACAAGCGCTTACACGCCCCACAGTACACTTTGCGGCTTTCCTCGCGCCCGATTCCTTCTTTGCTTCATGGCCCATACGACGGCGGCCCAGGCCCGCACCAGCTTTGACCTCAAGAGCGCCTCGCTGCCCGTGGTGGCCGTGGTGCTCAAGAGCACCGATGCCGCGCAGTTCGCGGCCGACCTGGCCGATCGCGTGGCCGATGCCCCGGGCTTCTTCGACAACGACCCGGTGCTCATCGACCTGGCGGCCGTGAAGGATGCCGAGGCGCCCATCGACTTCGCCGCTATCGTGGCCGCGCTACGCAGCCACAGCACGCTGCCCGTGGCCGTGCGCGGCGGCAGCCCCGCCCAGATGGAGACCGCGCGCGCGGCTGGCCTGGCCGCCGCGCCGGATGCGGCGCCCGAGCGCGCACAGCCCGCCGCAGCTGCCGCGGCCGAGGTGCGCGAGGTCGAGGTCGTCCGCGAGGTCGAAGTGGTGCGCGAAGTCCCGGTGCAGGTGCCCGTGGCCGGCCCCGGCACCGTGGTGGTGGACAAGCCGCTGCGCTCGGGCCAGCAGGTGTACGCGCGCGGCGCCGACCTGGTGGTGCTGGCCATGGTGAGCTTCGGCGCCGAGGTCATCGCCGACGGCAACATCCACGTCTACGCCCCGCTGCGCGGCCGCGCCATCGCCGGCGCGCGCGGCAACACCGAGGCCCGCATCTTTTCCACCTGCATGGAGCCGCAGCTGGTCTCCATCGCGGGCATCTACCGCACCACCGAGACCGCTTTGCCCGACGATGTCGCGGGCCGGCCGGCCCAGGTGCGCCTGGAAGGCGAGAAGCTTTTCATCGAGCCCCTGCGCAATCCCGTTCGTATCAACCCCAGAGAGATCCAATAGACCCATGGCCAAAATCGTCGTCGTGACTTCCGGCAAGGGTGGTGTGGGCAAGACCACCACCAGCGCCAGCTTCGCCACCGGCCTCGCCCTGCGCGGCCACAAGACCGCGGTGATCGACTTCGACGTCGGCCTGCGCAACCTGGACCTCATCATGGGCTGCGAGCGCCGCGTGGTGTACGACCTCATCAACGTGATCCACGGCGAGGCCAATTTGAACCAGGCCCTGATCAAGGACAAGCAGTGCGACAACCTGTTCGTGCTGGCCGCCAGCCAGACGCGCGACAAGGACGCGCTCACGCAGGACGGCGTCGAGAAGGTGCTCAAGGACCTGGCCGAGATGGGCTTCGAGTACATCGTCTGCGACTCGCCCGCCGGCATCGAGAGCGGCGCCCTTATGGCCATGCACTTCGCCGACGAGGCGCTGCTGGTGACCAACCCCGAGGTGTCCAGCGTGCGCGACTCCGACCGCATCCTGGGCATGCTGGGCAGCAAGACGAAACGCGCCATCGAAGGCGGCGAGCCCATCAAGGAGCACCTGCTCATCACGCGCTACAACCCCAGCCGCGTGGAAGACGGCCAGATGCTGAGTCTGGAGGACATCCAGGACATCCTGCGCATCAAGCTGATCGGCGTGGTCCCGGAATCCGAGGTGGTGCTGCAGCAGTCCAACCAGGGCGTGCCCGCCATCCATGCCAAGGGCACGGACGTGGCCGAGGCGTACCAGGACGTGATCGCGCGCTTCCTGGGCGAGGACAAGCCCCTGCGCTTCATCGAGGCCGAGAAGCCCGGCTTCTTCAAGCGCCTGTTCGGGAGCAAATAAGCCATGGCATCCTTCCTCTCCTTCCTGCTCGGCGAAAAGAAGAAGACGGCCAGCGTCGCCAAGGAGCGCCTGCAGATCATCCTGGCGCACGAGCGCGCCGGCCGCAACGCCTCCGAGCCCGATTACCTGCCCGCCCTGCAGCGCGAGCTGGTGGCCGTGATCTCCAAGTACGTGAAGATCAACCCCGAGGACCTCAAGGTGCACCTGGAACGCCAGGACGACCTGGAGGTGCTGGAGGTCAAGATCGAGCTGCCCGACAACGGGCGCTGAATTTCAAGCCAAATCGGCCCCAGCGCTTACCCAGCAAGCGCTGGCAGCTCCTATTTCGGGAGCGCCTTCACGGCCTCGGCCGCGGCGGCGCCCAGCGGGTGCTCCGTGTAGAACATGCCGCCGTGGTACAGCAGCGGCGAGGCGCCCTCGCGGTGGCTGCAGCACTCGACCTCGCCCACGAAGATGGTGTGGTCGCCCTCCACGTACTGGCTGCGGTTGAAGCACTCGAACACCGCCGCGGCGCCCGCCAGCACCGGTGCGCCCGCGATGCCGGGGCGGTGCTCCACGCCGGCCCAGCGGTCCACGCCGCGCGTGGCGAAGCGCTCGGCCAGCGCGCGCTGCTCGGCCGCCAGCACGTTGATGGCGTAGTGCGAGCCGGCCGAGAACGCCGGCAGCGACGAGGCCTTGTGCGCCAGGCTCCACAGCACCAGCGGCGGCGCGAGCGACACCGAATTGAACGAGCTGGCCGTCATGCCGATCAGCTCGCCCTGCGCGCCGCGCGCGGTGACGATGGTCACGCCCGTGGCGAACATGCCCAGGGCGTCGCGGAACTCCCGCGGGGAAAAGCCGGGCGGGCGGGCGGTGGTCGGGCGGGGCAGGGAGCTGTTCACGAAGGCGCGGGCGCGGCGGCGGGGGAGGAAGGAGGGTCGGCTATTATGGTCCGGCCCCCGCGCTCCCGCAGCGGGCGGCGCGCTGTCCACTCCGTCGTCCATGGCTCTCCTTCCCCACTTCGCCACCCTCGGCTCCGGCCCGCCTGTGCTCCTGCTGCACGATGCGGACGGCGGCCACCTCACCTTCGCGCCGCAGGTGGAGACGCTGGCCAGCGCCGGCTACCGCGCCGTGGCCTGGGACATGCCGGGCTACGGCTACAGCGCGCCCATCGAACCCTACACCTTCAAGGGCCTGGCCGAGAGCTGCATGGCCCTGGTCGACGCGCTGCAGTGCGGCCCCGTGGCGCTGGTGGGGCACGGCCTGGGCGCCATGGTGGCGCTGGAGGTGGCCGTGCGCCGGCCCGCGCTGGTGCGGCAGCTGGTGCTGTGCGCGGGCGGCCCGGCCCTGGATGCCCAGGCCGCCGAGGACTGGGTGGCGCCGCGCCTGAAGATGCTGGAGCAGGCGGGTGGCGGCATGGAGATGCTGGCGCAGACGCTGGTGCCCCGGTTCATCGGCACCGGCGCGCTACCGGAGGGCGTGCGCCTGGCCAGCCACGCGCTGTCGCAGGTCTATGCCGGCGCCTACCGGCGCGCGCTGGAGGCGCTGTCCACGTTCAGCCGGGGCGCGGGGGAGATCGCGCAGTTGCATGTGCCCGCCCTGCTGGTGAGCGGCGGCCAGGACCGCTGCACCCCGCCCGACGCCCTGGAAGCCCTGGCCCAGGTGCTGCCCGATGCCGAGCACCTGTCCCTGCCCCACGTGGGCCACTGGCCGCAGCTGGAAGACCCCGAGGGCTTCGATGGCGCGCTGCTGGACTTCCTGGCCCGCCGCCGCGTGCTGCACTGAGCCCGCGTCAGGCGGCGGCCACGGCGCGCGGCGCGCGCTGGGTCTCGGCGCCCAGGAAGCCGAAGTTCATCGCCGGCTGCTCGCCGTGGATCAGCTCCGCCAGCGCCTTGCCCGAGCCCGCGCCGTGCGTCCAGCCCAGCGTGCCGTGGCCCGCGTTGACCCAGAGCTTGCCCACGCGCGTGCGCCCGATGAAGGGGATGTTGGTGGGCGTGGCGGGGCGCAGTCCCGTCCAGTATTGCGGGTCGCCGCCTTCCTCGGGCGTGCGGGTGTCGCACACGCCGGGCAGGATGGTCTCGATGCGGCGCGACAGCATGTGGCAGCGCGCGCGGGCCAGGGTGCTGTCGAGCGACAGGTCCCAGCCGTTGAGCTCGATGGTGCCCGCCACGCGCAGGTGGTTGCCCAGCCGGCTCATGGCGATCTTCTTGCCGTCGTCGATGGTCGAGACCATGGGCGCGCCCTCGGGCCGCAGCAGCGGGAAGGTAGCGCTGTAGCCCTTGCCAGGGTAGATCGGCAGGTCCACGCCCACGCTGCGCAGCAGCGGCGCGCTGTAGGAGCCGCAGGCCACCACGACGGCATCGCCCTTGAGTATGAAGTCTTTTCGGCCTCCAGCGCTTGGCTGGCGCGCGATGACAGCTACGGAATCAATAGCGTTGCCGATCTTGTTCAGGCGCAGCACGTCGTGGCCGTACAGGAACTGCGCGCCGCGCTCGGCGCAGCGGCGGGCCAGTTCCTGCGTGAACACGCGGGCATCGCCGCTCTCGTCGGTGCTGGTGTAGGTGCCGCCGGTGATCTTGTCGCCGAAGAAGCGGAAGGCGGGCTCGATCTGCAGCAGCTCGTCGCGGCTCACCAGGCGGCGCTGCACGCCATGCCTGCGCATCAGTTCCACCGCGTGGCCCGCGGCGTCGAACGACTTCTGGTCGGTGTAGAAGTGGGCGATGCCGCGCTCCAGCCGGTTGTATTCGATGCCCGTGGCGCTCACCACGTCCTTGAGCGCCGCATGGCTGTAGGCGCCCAGCGCCACGATCTGCTGTACGTTGCGCTCGAACGCGGCGTCGTTGCACTGCGCCAGGAACTGCAGGCCCCAGCGCCATTGCTGCCAGTCGAGTTGCGGCCTGAACAGCAGCGGCGCCTCCTTGTCGAACATCCACTTGAGCGCCTTGAGTGGCGCCTCGCGGTTGGCCCAGGGCTCGCAGTAGCTCACCGAGATCTGCGCCGCGTTGGCGAAACTGGTCTCAAGCGCGGCGTCGGGCTGGCGGTCGACCACGATGACGTCGTGGCCGCGTTCCAGCAGGTGCCACGCCGTGCTGATGCCGATGATGCCGGCGCCGAGAACGATGGTTTTCATGGGGCCGCAGTGTGCCCGGCATTGCATTCAACTAAAAGCAAAATTAAACTTGATGCAAAAACATCAGAATACCTAATGATATGAGTACCTATGATCCCGCCGCGCTCGAGTGCCTTGCCGCCATCGTGGAGGAGGGCGGCTTCGAGCGCGCCGCCCAGCGCCTGAACGTGACGCAGTCGGCCGTCTCGCAGCGCCTGCGCGCGCTGGAGGCCCAGGTGGGCTCGGTGCTCATCGTGCGCAGCCGGCCGCTGCGGCCCACCTCGGCGGGGCAGTTGCTGCTCAAGCACACCAAGCAGCTGCGCCTGCTGCGCGCCGACCTGGAGCGCGACCTGCAGGAGCTGGCGCCCAGCGCCCCCGGCGGCGCGCGCGAGGACGAACGCATCTCCATCGCGATCAACGCCGACAGCATCGCCACCTGGGCCATGGGCGCGCTGCACGACCTGGTGCGCGAGCGCCTGCCGCTCGAAATCATCGCTGACGACCAGGACTTCACGCAGGAGTGGCTGCGCTCCGGGCAGGTGCTGGGCTGCGTCACCACGCTCAAGCAGGCCCTGCGCGGCTGCAAGATGGTGCCGCTGGGGGCCATGCACTACGTGGCGGTGGCGTCGGCCAGCTACGCGCAGCAGCACCTGCCGCAGGGGCTGACGCCGCACAACTTTCGCGATGTGTCGTTCTTGTCCTTCAACCGCAAGGACGACATGGCGGCAGAGTTCGTGGCAAGGGCCTTCGGCCTCAAGCGCGTGGCGCTCAACCATTTGTTCGTGCCCGGCTCCGAGGCCCAGATGCGCGCCGTGGCCGCCGGATGGGCCGCGGGCGTGGTGCCCGAGCTGCTGGCGCGCGAAGCCATCGCCAACGGCAGCATGGTGGACCTGGCGCCCGGCCGCTCCCTGCCCGTGCAGCTGTACTGGCACTGCTGGAACCTGGAGTCGGAGCTGCTGGATGCGCTCTCTGCCGCGCTGACGGCGGCGGCCGCGCAGGCCCTGGTCGCCTGAGTACAGGCTCTGAGGCACGGTTCCTGCAAGTCAAGGCGTGGCCGGCGCAGTTGCAAATGCAACCTGGTCATATGTTTTCCTACCACGATGCATAGAATGAAAGCCATGCAACCGCAGCTACCCAAAGTCTCGTTCAAGGAACAGATGCACCAGGCGCGCGAGGACGCCATCCTGCGCTCGACGTGCCAGCTGCTGGGCGTCAAGGCCTTCGACGCCATGACCATGGACGACGTGGCCAACGCCGTGGGCATCGCCAAGGCCAGCCTCTACAAGCACTTCTGCAGCAAGGAAGAGCTGTGCAGCGCCGCGATGGTGAAGATCCTCGACGGCGTGCAGGCCTACCTGGCCGGGCTGCCGCCGGAAATGCAGCCGCTGGAAAAACTCCACGCCCTGGTGCGCTGGTCGCTGCAGCACCTGATGACCAACGCGATGCCGCTGCTCCCCAGCCGCAACTCCACGCTGCGCGCGGTGCTGATGGCCAACCAGGGCTACCTCGACAGCCTGGAGGCCGTGAGCCACCAGGTGGGCGAGTGGATCGCCCAGGCCCAGGCCCAGGGCACGATCCACCCCACGCTGCCGCCCGTGGTGGTGCTCTACACGCTGTACGCGCGGGCCTGCGATCCGGTGGTGAGCTTTCTCAAGGAGAGCGGCCAGTACTCGGACGCCGAGATCGTGGACCTGGTGGTGCGCACCTGCTTCGACGGGCTGGCTGCACGCTGACAAGCCTTCTGCAAAGAAGAAAGCCCGGCATGCCGGGCTTTCGTGTTTCTGGGTAGCGCGGGATCAGCGGACGATGAGCACCGGCACCTTGCTGTTGGCCAGCACCTGGGTGGTGACCGAGCCCATGACCAGCGTGGCCAGCGCGCCGTGGCCGTGCGAGCCCATGATCAGCAGGTCGAACTTGCCCGCCTCGGCCACCTTGCCGATGCTCTCGCCGATGGGGCCGACCTTGACGCTGCGCTTGGCGTCCACGCCATGGCGCGCGAGGAACTTGCACACGGGCGCCAGCACCTTCTCGGCCTCGTCGGCGTGGTAGCTGTCCACGGCGGCCTTGCCCAAAGCGGCGCGCGCACGGGCGGGCAGCGGCGCCTGCACGGTGAGCACGGTGTACTGGTTGGTGGTGCCCAGCAGCTCTTCATGGGTGGCCAGGTAGGCCAGCATTTTCTTGGTGTAGGCGCTGCCATCGACAGCAAGCAGGATGTTCATGGTGTTGCTCCGGGAAAAGATGAAGTCAGGCTAACGTGCGCGGACTGTTGTGGTCTTGACCTGGGTCATGCTTTTCTTCTGCGCGTGCGGGCATCCATCATACGGGGATGCAGAGCCGGGGCTGGAAGCCGGCCTGCTCTCCCTTGCGGGCATAGCCCAGCGGGTTGGCCACCACGCGGCAGCGCCAGGGCGTGCCGTCGGCGCGCAGGCCCTGCGCGGTGTAGTCGCTGGGCGCGTGCAGGTGCCCGTGCAGCCACAGCTGCGCCTGCGGCAGCAGCCCGTCGAGCGCGTTGCAGAATCCCGCAGTGCCGGGCACCAGGCCGTAGCGCGGGTCGGCGCTGCGCAGGCTGGGGGCAAAGTGGGTGACCACCACGGTCGGGCCGCCATGGGGCGCGGCCAGCGCCTGCGCAAGCCAATCCTGGCAGGCCAGGGCCTGCTCGCGCATGGGCTCGGCCAGGAACGGCTCCCCGTGCCGGGTGCCGCCCGTCTTGCGCAGATAGAAGTTCGCCGCGCGGAAGGCCTTGTCGCGCTGCTTCAGCCGGCGGGCGAGGTCGGTGCTGCCCTCGTGCTCGGCCAGCGCGTCGAAGTCGCTCCAGAGCGTGGTGCCGACGAAGCGCACGCCTTGCAGCTCCAGCGTTTCACGCTCCAGCCACCGGATGCCCAGGCGCTCGCAGGTCCGGCGCAGGCGCAGGTGGGCGGCATCGAAGTCCTGGGCGTCGTACTCGTGGTTGCCGGGCACGAACAGCACCGGCACCGGCCAGTGCGCAAAGCGCGCCAAGCCGAAGTCGTCGTCGGCCAATTGGGAGCCGGTTTGGTACGAACCCACGTCGCCCGCCAGCACCAGCACGTCGGCGCCGGCGGCCGGCTCGGGTTCGAAGTGGGGGTGCGCCTCGAGGTGCAGGTCGGACAGTAGCTGGATGTTCATGGAGCGCGCAGTCTACGGCCTCATGCCTCCGGAAATGTGCGGCGCGCCGACCGCGCCAGCGCCTGCAGCAGCCAGGTCATGGCCGTCTGCTGCGGCCCGCGCCGGCGCCACAGCGCGTCCACGTGCACGGCCGGCACGTCCAGCGGCAGGGCGCGCTGCACCAGCGCGTCGGCGATGCCCGTGACCGGGACGAAGTGGCGCGGCAGCACGGTCAGCAAATTGGAGCCCGACACCACGCGCCCGGCCGTGAAGAACTGGTTGACCGTGATCACCACCTTGCGCTCCCGGCCCAGCGAGGCCAGCGCTTCGTCGATGAAGCCGAAGGGCCGGCCCGAGAAGCTCACGAGCATGTGGCGCGCCTCGCAGTAGGCGTCCAGCGTCAGCGGCGCATCGGCCAGGGGGTGACCCTGGCGCATCACGCACACGTATTCGCCGTCGTACAGGCGCCGGCTCTCGAAGGCCACGGCGCCGCCTGACTGCGCCCGCGCCGTGAGGTCGGCCAGCACGGCCGGGAAGTAGCCCACGGCCATGTCCGCGGCCTCGTCGTCGAGCAGGCGCCGGGGGTCGCGGGTGGTGAGGGGCAGCACGCGGACCGAGATGCCCGGCGCCTCGCGCTCGATGATCGTCACCAGCGCCGGGATCAGGGTGGCCGCCGTGGCGTCGGCCATGGCCAGCACAAAGGTCGATTCGGCCGTGGCCGGCTCGAACCGCCCGGGCGCCAGCGAATCCTGCAGCTGGGCCAGGGCCTCGCGCACGGGCGGCCACAGCGCCAGCGCGCGGGGCGTGGGCTCCACCCCCTGGCCGCTGCGCACCACCAGTTCGTCGCCCAGCACCTCGCGCAGGCGCCGCATGGCGTTGCTCACGGCGGGCTGGGTGATGGACAGCTTGTGCGCCGCGCGGGTGAGGCTGCGCTCGGCCATCACCTCGTCGAACACGCGCAGCAGGTTCAGGTCCAGGGAGCGGAAGTTCAGGGGGGCCATGGGTAATTCATCACGTATATGAATATCAATGATTCAAAATATAAACTTGAATGGATAAAGGGTTAACCCTAATATCTCGACATCGCCCGGCAATTTCGCCACGAGCGTTAGAAAAGGGGAAACCGAAATGACCAGCTTCGCACACGTTCACTATCCGACCGAACATCCCGGCGTCGTTCGCGCCGAAAACGCCGCCGCCGCGCTCAAGAACGCGGCCTCCCACTTCGACAGCGCCCGCGGCGCGGCCTCGCTGCTGCTGGCCGCCGTGGTCTCGGCGCTGCTGGTGGTGGCCAACCAGGTCATCGACACCTGGAGCGAAGGCCACCTGCTGGCCGCCTGGATGGTGCTGTGGCTCGTGGCCTTCGGAGCCCTGGCCCTGCTGGCCTCTCCGGCGCGCCGCGCGGGCGTGGCCCTGCGCTCGGCCGCCCAGTCGTGGACCGAGAGCCGCCGCCGCGCCGCCGAAGATGCGCACACCTGGCAAGTCGCCCTGCGGGACCCGCGCATCATGGCCGAGCTGAACCATGCGATGGGCATCTCGACCGTGACCGACCTGCGCCGGTTCTACTGATACCTGCGCGTCGCCGCCATGAAAGCCGTGGTTGGGCCACGGCTTTTTTTTGCCCGCAGAAGAGACCGTCAAGTAAAAAAGGCCGCCCCGCGTAGCGCGGGGCGGCCTTTTTTGTGTTGGCTACTTGCCGGGGGGAGGCTCAGGCGGCGAGGCGCTTTTCCAACTTGGCCTTGGTGTCCAGCAGTGCCTGGGGCAGGTGGTAGGCCAGCTGCGTGAAGTGGGCGTCGTGCAGCTTGAACTCATCGGCCCAGGCCGCTTGGTCGATGCTGGTCACGGCATCGAACTGCTGGGCGCTGAAGTCGAGGCCGGTCCAGTTGATCTCGGCGTACTGCGGGGCCACGCCGAACATCGTCTCCTGGCCCTGGGCCTGGCCTTCCAGGCGGTTGATCATCCACTTGAGCACGCGCATGTTGTCGCCGTAGCCGGGCCAGACGAACTTGCCGTCCTCGCCCTTGCGGAACCAGTTCACGCAGAAGATCTTGGGCTGCGGGTGGCCCTTGGCCTGCAGCTGGGCGCCGATGTCGAGCCAGTGCTGGAAGTAGTCGCTCATGTTGTAGCCGCAGAAGGGCAGCATGGCGAACGGGTCGCGGCGCACCACGCCCTGCGCGCCGAAGGCGGCGGCGGTGGTCTCGCTGCCCATGGTGGCGGCCATGTACACGCCTTCGGTCCAGGTGCGGGCCTCGGTCACCAGCGGCACGGTGGTGGAGCGGCGGCCGCCGAAGATGAAGGCGTCGATGGCCACGCCGCTGGCGTCGTCCCACTGCGCGTCGAGCGCGGGGTTGTTGGTGGCGGCCACGGTAAAGCGCGAATTGGGGTGGGCGGCCTTGGCGCCGGTTTCCTTGGCGATCTGAGGCGTCCAGTCCTTGCCCTGCCAGTCGATCAGGTGGCTGGGCAGCGTGCCCGTGTCCTTCTCCATGCCTTCCCACCACACGTCGCCGTCATCGGTGAGCGCGACGTTGGTGAAGATCACGTCGCGGTCCAGGCTGCGCATGCAGTTGGGGTTGGTGTGCATGTTGGTGCCGGGGGCCACGCCGAAGTAGCCGGCCTCGGGGTTGATGGCGTACATCTTGCCGTCGGCGTTGGGCTTGATCCAGGCGATGTCGTCGCCGATGGTGGTGACCTTCCAGCCCGCGAAGCCGGCCTCGGGCGGCACCAGCATCGAGAAGTTGGTCTTGCCGCAGGCGCTCGGGAAGGCGGCGGCCACGTGGTACTTCTTGCCCTCGGGATTGGTCACGCCCAGGATCAGCATGTGCTCGGCCAGCCAGCCCTGGTCGCGGCCCATGGTGGACGCGATGCGCAGCGCCAGGCACTTCTTGCCCAGCAGCGCGTTGCCGCCGTAGCCTGAGCCGTAGGACCAGATCTCGCGCGTCTCGGGGTAGTGCACGATGTACTTGACCTTGGGGTTGCAGGGCCAGCTCGTCGTGTCCTTCTCGCCGGGCTGCAGCGGCGCGCCCACGGTGTGCATGCAGGGCACGAATTCGCCGTCCACCCCCAGCACGTCATAC
>Ga0222427_100509_pt1 | contig 55321 bp, 55 predicted proteins | sample 2B20Ametagenome_FD_182890 | JGI IMG/M metagenome (GOLD analysis project Ga0222427, IMG submission 182890) | Enriched microbial communities from leaf-cutter ant dump, University of Wisconsin, Madison, United States - 2B20A (version 2) | ecosystem: Environmental > Terrestrial > Nest > Insects nest... | reverse complement strand
TCGCCAGGCAGGGAACAGTCCTCAAGGACTGTTCCCTGTCCGGGCTCATCCCCCTCAAGGGGGCGACGCTGGCGGACCGGCAAAGCCGGATCCGCGGCGTCCCCGATCGGGCTGCACCTGCTTTCATCTCGGGCGGGTCGCGCAACGCGCGGTGAAACACTGACACCGTAAAGCCGAGACAGCCGCGGCTCATCACCCATCAAGTGCAGCGGGTGTCTGACACGCCGTGCATTAGTACTGCGGCGCCGCCGTGAAATTCAGGAAGCGCGTGCTGGAACCCTGGAATGTCAGGCGCACGGTGCCGATCGGGCCGTTACGCTGCTTGCCCACGATGATCTCGGCAGTGCCCTTGTCGGGCGAATCGGGGTTGTAGACTTCGTCGCGGTAAATGAACAGGATCAAGTCGGCGTCCTGTTCGATAGCGCCCGATTCGCGCAGGTCGCTCATCACCGGCCGCTTGTTGGGGCGCTGCTCCAGGCTGCGGTTGAGCTGCGACAGCGCGATGAGCGGGCAGTTCAGTTCTTTGGCCAGCCCCTTCAGCGAACGGCTGATTTCCGAGATTTCGGTGGCGCGGTTCTCGCCGCCGCCGTTGCCCGCCATCAGCTGCAGGTAGTCGATGATGATCAGGCCCAGCTGGCCGCACTGGCGCGCCAGGCGCCGCGAGCGCGCGCGCACTTCCATGGCGCTGAGCGCGGGCGTTTCATCGATGTACACCTGGGCGTCCTGCATGAGCTGCACCGCGTGCGTCACGCGCGGCCAGTCGTCGGCCACCAGCTTGCCGGTACGCATGCGGTGCTGGTCCAGCATGCCCACCGAACCCAGCATGCGCATCGCCAGCTGCACCGCGCCCATTTCCATCGAGAACACCGCCACCGGCAGCCCCTGCTCGATCGCCACGTGCTCGCCAATGTTCATCGAGAACGAGGTCTTGCCCATCGAAGGGCGGCCGGCCACGATGACCAGATCGCCGGGCTGCAGGCCCGACGTCATCTTGTCGAGGTCAGAAAACCCGGTGGGCACGCCGGTAACGTCGGAATCGCCCTCGCGGTGGTACAGCTCGTCGATGCGCTCGACCACCTGCGTCAGCAGCGGCTGGATTTCCTGGAAGCCCGCCGAGCCCTTCTCGCCTTCCTGAGCGATCTTGAACACCTTGGATTCGGCCTCGTCCAGCAGCTGGCGCGCTTCCTTGCCTTGCGGATTGAGCGCAGCCGAAGAGATTTCGTCGGCAATCGTCACCAGCTTGCGCAGCATGGCGCGCTCGCGCACGATCTCGGCGTAACGGCGGATGTTGGCGGCCGACGGCGTGTTGTGGGCCAGCGCGTTCAGATAGGCCAGCCCGCCGGTTTCCTCGGCCTTGCCAGCGCTGACCAGCGACTCATTCACGGTAATGACGTCAGCCGGCCGCGCCAGCCCGATCAGCCGGGCAATGTGGTGCCAAATCAGGCGGTGGTCATGGCGGTAGAAGTCTTCCTCGCCCAGCACGTCGGCGATGCGGTCCCAGGCGCCGTTGTCCAGCAGCAGGCCGCCCAGCACCGACTGCTCGGCCTCGATGGAATGCGGCGGCACGCGCAGGTAATCTAGCTGGGAATCGGCGGGATTGTTCATCGAATGGACTAGTAAAGAGTACGCAGGGTGTCGGCCACCCGGAAGAAACCTTGAACATCGCGGCCGGGCAGCCGGCCGCCCACGGGGCGCAGCACAGCGGCGCAGGCGCACACCACGCGCGCCAGCCGCTGCAGCCGGGCGCGCACGGCAGGGGCGGGATAGGTTTCGAAATAAACGTCCAGCATCAGTTTACCCAGCCCTGGCAGATTGTCATCTTCCAGCTTGCGCAGCCCCAGCAGCGACGATACCAGCTGGAACAGATCGTAGGCCTGGGCGATGGGCAGCGACAAGGCGCCGCCGATGTTTTCTTCGAAATCAATGCGCCACAGCTCGCCGTTGTGCAGGGTGATGTTGCGCACCTGGGCGCCGCCATGCCAGTGCCCCTGGGCGTGAAAAACCGCCAAGTCGGCGGCCAGGGCACGCACCCACTGCACGCGCTGGGCGGCATCGGCATGCCTGACCAGCCCGGCGAAATCTACGCCCACATGCTCCAGCACCAGCAGCCCGGGCGCTTCCCACCATACCTGGGGCACCCGGCAACCCGCCTGCGACAGCCGGCGCAGGCGCCCGGCCTCGTGCGCCAGGCCGTTGCGCAGCAAGATGCTGGGACGCGGAAATTCGCCCAGGAACAGCCAGCAGCCCAAGGCCAGCACCAGCGCCCGCACATACCGCAGCGCGTAGCCCGCGCCTTGCAGCAGGCCCGAACGGCGCCGCTTCACCACGCAGGCAACCCCGTCAATGACGATTTCACGCACAGAAGGTTCGCGCGCGGCGTCGACGCTGTCGAGCCAGGCGCGCAGGCCGGCGGGCGCTTGCTGATGCTGGGGCGGCTGGCTCAAGAAGACATCCTTGCAGGCAGGGGCGTGAAAGGGCCGCAATAAGCAAAAAAGCCGGCACGGCCGCCGGCTTTTTTTGCTTGGCGTAAACGCGACAGACTCAGGCGAGCTCGCCTTCGACCACGACGGTCACGTCCACGGTCACGTCGGCATGCAGCGCAACCTGGATGGGGTACTCGCCCACGGCCTTCAGCGGACCATTGGGCAGGCGCACCAGGCCCTTTTCAACGGCGTCGAAGCCGGCCTTCTTCAGCCCATCGGCCACGTCGGCGTTGGTAACAGAGCCGAACAGGCGGCCGTCGACGCCGGCCTTTTGCACGACCTTGAGCTGGTAGCCGGCCAGGCGGCCGCCCAGCGCTTCAGCGGCGGCCAGCTTTTCGGCCTGGACCTTTTCCAGTTCGGCGCGGCGGGCTTCGAATTCCTTCAGGGCGGCGTCGGTGGCGCGACGGGCCATTTTCTGGGGAATCAGGAAGTTGCGGGCGTAACCATCGCGCACCCGGACGACTTCGCCCAGGTTGCCGAGGTTGACGACTTTTTCGAGCAGGATGACTTGCATTTCAGTAACCCCGGATCAGTTGTGGTTGTCGGTGTAAGGCAACAGGGCCAGGAAGCGCGCGCGCTTGATGGCGGTGTCCAGCTGGCGCTGGTAGTGTGCCTTGGTGCCGGTCAGGCGGGCCGGGATGATCTTGCCGTTTTCTTGCACGAAGTCGCGCAGGGTGTCGAGATCCTTGTAGTCGATCTCTTCGACGCCGGCGGCGGTGAAGCGGCAGAACTTGCGGCGCTTGAACAACGGGTTCTGCTGCGTGAATTTGCGTTTCTCTTTGCGTTTTCCGAAGAAAGCCATGATGTGCCTCTTAGTCTAGTCGGGCCGGGGTTTCATTCCGCGGGCCCGGAATCTGTGTCTGGTTCCGGTTGCCTGTCATCCCACCAGCGGGTCGCGCCCTGCGCTGCCGCCGACTTTGCGGGCCAGCTGCATGTGCAGCTTGACCTTTACCGAATCTTTGCGGGCAGCGGCCAGAAAGCCCTGCACCTGCAGTTCGGTCCCCAGGGGGGTGCCGGCCAACAGTTGAGCCAGATCGCCGAGGGCCACGGCGGTAATCGTGAGTTCGACGCGGCGGGGATGGCCTGCTTCGACGATTTCCGATTCGTGGGCCAGCAGCATTTCCAGCGCTGGCACGCCGGCGGGAGTATGGCGCAAAGGCTCGCATTCGAGAACGCGGGCGCTGAGTTCCAGGGTGTTCATCCTGCCGGTGCGTGTGGTGGTAAAACTTGGCTCGACCGGGTTACTGGGCCTGGGCCGGCGCCGTCGCTTCCGTGCTGGCCTTGCGGGCCTCTTCGCGCTCGACCGACTTCATCATGATCGAGGGCGTGGTCTGGGCCTTCTTGGTCTTGATGACCAGGTGGCGCAGCACGGCGTCGTTGTAGCGGAACGAATGCTCGAGCTCGTCGAGCGTGGCCTGGCCGCACTCGATGTTCATGCAGACGTAATGGGCCTTGACGAGCTTCTGGATGGGATAGGCCAGCTGGCGGCGGCCCCAGTCTTCCAGGCGGTGCACCGTACCGCTCTGGCCGGTAACGAGCGCCTGGTAGCGCTCGACCATGGCGGGCACCTGCTCGCTTTGGTCCGGATGGACAATGAACACTACTTCGTAGTGACGCATGGGTAAAACTCCTTGAGGATGTCTTGCCTGGCCGGAACTTGCCGGCCCGCAAGGGGCAGCCCGCCACCCCCAAAAGGGGCGATCGAGCAAAGAAAGCCTACGATTATCGCCGATCCAGGCCAGTTACGCAAGTTACCGCAACCAGCGGCTGCGGGCCCGGCTGCCTGGGGCGGTTCACCGCGCTGACCATCACGTAGCTGATGATCATGAGCAGGAACCACGACCCCAGCTTGGCGGGCGACACCCAGTCCCAGCCATGCTGCTGGTTGGGATAGCGCCAGGCGTGGGCAAAGGTGCCGATATTCTCCGCCAGCCAGATAAACAGCGCCACCAGCACGAAGCCCAGCAGCAGCGGCATGCGGCGGTGCACCCGCCAGATGCGGTAATGCACCCAGGTGCGGGCAAACAGCACGGCGGTCAGCGCGAACAGCGCCATGCGCAGGTCGGCCACATAGTGATGGGTAAAGAAATTGGCGTAGATCAGCGCCGACAAGGCCAGCGTGGCGCCCAGCGGCGGATGCGCCGTGAAGCGGAAATCGAACAGCCGCCACACCCGCGCCAGGTAGCTGCCCACCGCCGCATACATGAAGCCGGTGAACAGCGGCACGCCGCCCAGGCGCAGCACGCTGGCCTCGGGGTAGATCCAGGAACCGACCGAGGTCTTGAACAGTTCCATGACCGTGCCCACCACATGGAACATCAGGATCACCCGGGCTTCCGTCCAGGTTTCCATGCGCAGGGCCAGCAGCAGCGCCTGGATGGCCAGCGCCGCCAGGGTCAGGAAATCGTAACGCGCCAGCGCGGCGCCGGACGGATACCACCAGTGCGTGGCCAGCAGCAGCGCGCACATCAGCCCGCCGAACAGGCAGGCCCAGGCCTGCTTGACGCCGAAGCGGAAAAATTCGTACAGCGCGGCCGCCGTCCGGCCGCGGCCGGCCAGGCGCAGGGCCAGCCGGGACTCCCACCCTTCAAGCCGCGCGATCAGCGGCCAGTCGCGCGCCGCCGGGGCCGGCGTCATGGCCGCGTTCAGCCCTCGACGACGGCGTAGGCGGAATGGTTATGGATGGATTCGAAGTTCTCGGCTTCGACGCGGTAGCGCGCCACGCCGGGGTGCGCCGCCAGGCGCGCCGCCACGTCGCGCACCAGGTCTTCGACGAACTTGGGGTTGTCGTAGGCGCGTTCGGTCACGAATTTCTCGTCGGGGCGCTTGAGCAGGCCCCACAGCTCACACGAGCCTTCGTCTTCGACCAGCCGGATGACGCGATCCATGGCGACGTCGCCATTGAACACGGCCGACACCGTGACGTGCGAACGCTGGTTGTGCGCGCCGTATTCGGAAATCGCCTTGGAGCACGGGCACAGGCTGGTCACCGGCACCTGCACCACCAGCTCGAACTCGACCTGGTCGCCGGCGGCGCGGGCGATCCATTGCACTTCGTAGTCGAGCAGGCTCTGCACGCCCGATACCGGCGCGGACTTGTTGATGAAATACGGGAAGGCGGCCGTGATGTCGCCGCGCTCGGCGTGCAGCAGCGGCAGCATGTCGCGCGCCATGGCGGCGAACAGGGCCGGCGTCATGGGCACGCTGCGGTATTTTTCGAGCAGCGCCACGAAACGCGACATGTGCGTGCCCTTCTCTTCGGCCGGCAGCGCCACCGTCAGGGTCCAGTTGGCCACAGTGGGCTGGGGTGCGCCATCGGCGCCCGCCACCAGCATGGGATGCCGCACACCGCGGATGCCTACGCGCTGAATCGGGATATGCCGCGTATCAGCCGAGCTTTGGACATCGGGCATGACCAGGGCGGGATCGATCGGAGAATTCATAGGGTTACCTGTCAGGGCGGAATGGAATGAGAATCGCTGTTGCCCTGAAATATGTTAGCGGAGCCATTATTACCGAAAAGCCGGGCCGGCTGCGTGGAAAACCCTCCTACTAGTAGGTTGGTAGTCCGGTTTTGACCCTTATTGCGCCTGCGCGGCGGCCAAGTGGCCCGTTTTTTCAAAGCGGACACGGATCGAATGCTCGATCCCCGCGGCATCCAGCCCGACCCCGGCCAGCAGCGTGGCCTGGTCGCCGTGGTCGATGAAGCGGTCGGGCAGGCCCAGTTGCAGCACCGGCACGCCCACGCCTTCCTGGTGCAGCACCTCGGTCACGGCGCTGCCCGCCCCGCCCATGATGGCCGCCTCTTCGAGGGTGACGATGGCATCGTGGCTGGCGGCCAGTTCCAGGATGAGTTCGCGGTCGACCGGCTTGACGAAGCGCATGTCGGCCACGGTGGCGTCCAGCGCCTCGGCCGCGCCCAGCGCCGCCTGCGCCAGGGTGCCGAACGCCAGGATGGCGATGCCTCGGCCCTGCCGGCGGATGACGCCCTTGCCCACCGGCACGGTGTCCAGGCCGGGCGAGACTTCGGCGCCGCGGCCGGCCCCGCGCGGATAGCGCACCGAAGCCGGGCCGGGGTATTCGTAACAGGTCGACAGCAGCAAGCGCGCCTCGTTTTCGTCCGAGGGGGTGGCGACCACCATGTTCGGCACGCAGCGCAGATAGGCGATGTCGTAGTTGCCCGCGTGCGTGGCGCCATCGGCCCCGACCAGGCCGGCACGGTCCAGCGCGAAGGTGACGTCCAGGTTCTGCAGGGCCACGTCGTGGATGAGCTGGTCGTAGCCGCGCTGCAAGAACGTCGAATAAATGGCCACCACCGGCTTCTGGCCCTCGCAGGCCAGCCCGGCCGCGAACGTCACGGCATGCTGTTCCGCGATGCCCACGTCGAAGTAGCGGCGCGGGAAGCGCTGCTCGAACTCGACCAGGCCGCTGCCCTCGCGCATGGCCGGCGTAATGCCTACCAGGCGCTCGTCGCGTTCGGCCATGTCGCACAGCCACTGGCCGAACACCTGGGTGAAGGTCTTGCGCGCCGATGCCTTGCCCTGCTGGATGCCCACGGCGGGATCGAACTTGCCCGGCCCGTGATACAGCACCGGATCGGCCTCGGCGAGCTTGTAGCCGTGGCCCTTGCGCGTAACCACGTGCAGGAACTGCAAGCCTTGCAGCGCCTTCAGGTTCTGCAGGGTGGGCACCAGGGCGTCGAGGTCGTGGCCGTCGATCGGTCCCACATAGTTGAAGCCGAACTCCTCGAACAGCGTGGCCGGCGTGACCATGCCCTTGGCGTGCTCTTCGAAGCGGCGCGCCAGCTCGAGCACCGGCGGCACGTGCTGCAGCATGGCGCGGCCGACGTTCTTGGCTGCGGCGTAGAAGCGCCCGGACATCAGGCGGGCCAGGTAGCGGTTCAGCGCCCCCACCGGCGGCGAGATCGACATGTCGTTGTCGTTGAGCACCACCAGCAGGTTGATGTCGGGGGTGACGCCGGCGTTGTTCATGGCCTCGAACGCCATGCCGGCCGACATGGCGCCGTCGCCGATGACCGCGATGTGCTGACGCTGCACGCCGGCGTTGCGCGAAGCCACCGCCATGCCCAGCGCGGCCGAGATCGAGGTCGACGAATGGGCCGTGCCGAACGCGTCGTATTCGGATTCGCTGCGCTTGGGAAAGCCCGAGATGCCGCCTTCCTGGCGCAGGCGCGCCATGCCGGCGCGGCGTCCAGTCAGGATCTTGTGCGGATACGACTGGTGCCCGACATCCCAGACAATGCGGTCGTGCGGCGTGTCGAACACGTGGTGCAGGGCCAGGGTAAGTTCGACGGTGCCCAGATTGGACGACAAGTGGCCGCCCGTCTTGGATACCGACTCCAGCACGAAGCCCCGCAGCTCTTCGGCCAGCGCCTTGAGCTCGCGACGATCCAGTTGGCGCAGGTCGGCGGGCGTTTGGATGCGGTCCAGCAATTCTGTCGTCATGCTTGGTATCAGCGGTCTCTGAGTACGATGTAGTCTGCCAGGCGGGCCAGCGTCGAGCCGGCATCGCCCAGCGGCGTCAGGGCCGAGTGCGCGGCGCCGCGCAATTCTTCGGCCAGCGCGCGGGCGTCGTCCAGCCCCAGCAGCGACACGTAGGTGGGTTTATTGCCAGCGGCGTCTTTGCCGGGCGTCTTGCCCAGGCTGGCGGTATCGGCAGTAACGTCGAGGATGTCGTCCACGACCTGGAAGGCCAGGCCGACGGCCTGGGCGTAGTCGTCGAGCGCCTGCCGGGTGCTGGAACTGGCCCCCGACACGATGCCCCCCAGCGCCACGCTGCATGCCAGCATGGCACCGGTTTTCATGCTGTGCATGGTTTGCAGTTCGTCGCGCGACAAAGCATGGCCGACGCTGTGCAGGTCGATGGCCTGCCCGCCCGCCATGCCCTGGCTGCCGGCCGCGCGGGCCAGCGCCTGCGTGGCCTGCACCACCAGCGCGGGCGCGATGGGCATGTCGGCCAGCAGCTCGAAAGCCAGCGGCTGCAGCGCATCGCCGGCCAGCATCGCGGTGGCCTCGTCGAATTGCACGTGCGTGGTGGGACGGCCGCGGCGCAGCGTGTCGTCGTCCATGCAGGGCAGGTCGTCGTGAATCAGCGAATAGGCGTGGATCAGCTCCACGGCTGCGGCAGCGCGATCCATCGAGGCCTGGATGGCCACTGCGCTGCCATTGACCGGGCAGGCCTGACCTGCCGCATAGACCAGCGCGGCGCGGATGCGCTTGCCGCCGCCCAGCACCGCGTAGCGCATGGCCTCGTGCAGGCGCGCGGGCAGCACGTCGGCAGCCGGCAGGCATTCGTCGAGGACGGCTTCGATATGCTGCGCGCGGCTCTGCAGCCAGTCCGCGAACGCAAGGTGTTGTTGCTTCATCCGGTTATTCGTCGTCGAGCGCGCGCGGATCCAGCGGCCGCAACAGGCCGTCTTCCAGCACCTTGACCTGCTGCTCGGCCTGCGCCAGGCGCTCTTGGCAAACGCGCGTCAGTTCGACGCCGCGCCGGTAGGCGGCCAGCGATTGCTCAAGAGGCAGGGACCCGTCTTCCATGGCGGCCACCAGCGTTTCGAGCTCGGCCAGCGCGGTTTCGAAATCCTGGGGCAAGGGGCGGTCGTCGTGCTGCGGATCGGTTTGCGGGGAAGTGGCCAAACGGGGCTCCGTGCGCGGATTGAGTGATTCGATCCATGAATTGTACGATGATGCGCGCGCTTGCCGCGCCCGGCCGCGGCGCCTTTCAGCGTGAACGGCCGTTAGGAAAGATTGCCCGACAGCTGCCGCACCGCCTCGCGCAAGGCCGGCGCAACACGTTCGCGCAGCGCCGCCGCGGGCAGTAGCGCGGCCGGCCCGCCGCAGCTCATGACGAACAGGCCTTCTCCGGTTACCGACTGGAACGGCACCGCCACGGCGTTGATGTCGGCCCGCCAGGCCCCCAGCGCGAAGCAGCAGCCATCAGTGGCCAGGTCGGCACGCGCCTGCGCCACCATGGCCGGGTCGGGCGCGGCCTGCCCCAGGCGCCCGAACAGCGCCGTGCGCTGCGTGTCGGGCAAGGCCGCCAGATAGGCCCGCCCCATGGCGCTGTCCAGGCTGGCCCGGTAACCCACGGGCAAGCGCAGATACAGTTCGGACGAGCCGTGGATGGCCTCGACATAGACCATGGCATCGCCGTCGAATGCGCCCAGCGCCACCGCGCCGCCGGTATCGCGCGCCAGTTGCACCATGGACGCCTTGGCCAGTTCGCGCACCTCCAGCCCGGCCAGCAACCCGAAGCCCAGCGCCAGCACGCCATAGCCCGGCGAGTATTTGCCACTATCGGGGTGGTAGCGCAAATAGCCCAGCTCGGTCAGCGTGTAGGTGATGCGGCTGATGGTGGGCTTGGGCAGGCCAGTCAGGCCGGCCAGGTCCTGGTTGCCCAGCGTGACGGCGCCGGGCCCGAAACAGCGCAGCACATCGAGCCCGCGGGCCAGCGCCACGATGAAATCGGGCGTGGCCCGGCCCTGACCGCCGCCGCGGCGGCGCCGGGCGGGCCCGCTGCGCCCGGTACCTGTGCCGGACCCGGAAGAATCGAAAGGGGCTTGCATCGTATGGGCTTCGTTCTTATAGTTTATTTCGTTAAACAAAATTAAATTCCATTGTACGAAATTTCAAAAAACCCAACCACCACTTTCTGCCAATACCAAGGGGAAAACATGTTCAAGCGCCTCTCTCTCTTTGCGGCCGCCGCGGCCTTGTCGGCCTGCGCCGGGCTGGCCCAGGCCGCCTATCCTGAACGGCCCGTCACCATCATCTCGCCCTTTCCCGCCGGCGGCGCCACCGACGCCCTGACGCGCATCCTGGCCGAACGCATGAGCAAGGCCCTGAACCAGAGCATCATCGTCGAGAACAAGGCTGGCGCCGGCACCACCATCGGCGCGGCCTATGTGGCGCGCGCCCAGCCCGACGGCTACACCCTGCTGATGGCGACCAACTCCACGCTGGTCACCAACCGGTTCCTGTACAAATCACTGCCGTACGACCCGGACGGCTATGCGCCCGTCGGCATGGTGGGCATCGGCCCGCTCATCCTGCTGTCGAACGACAAGCACGGCTTCAAAAGCATTGCCGACGTGGTCGCGCAGGCCAGGCAGCAGCCCGGCAGCCTGACCTTCGCCACCTTCGGGCCAGGCACCTCGTCGCACCTGGCCGGCGAGCTGTTCAAGCAGGAAGCCGGCATCGACCTGCTGCACGTGCCGTTCAAGGGCGCGACGCAAGCCCTGCCGGCCCTGATCAATGGCGATGTCGATGTGTTTTTCGACATGGTGGCCACGGGCATGCCGCAAGTCGCCGCTGGCAAGCTCAAGGTGTTCGGCATTACCAGCAAGACGCGCCTGCCTACCCTGCCCGAGGTGCCCACACTGGCGGAACAGGGCTATCCCGCCTTCGACCTGACGGCCTGGTTCAGCTTTGTGGCGCCCAAAGGCACGCCTGCCGATACGCTGGCCACCTTGCAGCAGGCCCTGGCCGCCACGCTGCAAGACCCGCAGATTCGCGACAAGATGCTGACCATGGGCATCGAACCGCGCTCGGGCACGGCACAGGAACTGACACAGCAGATCCGCAACGAACAGCCGGTCATCAAAAAGCTGGTCCAGCAGGCGGGCCTCAAGCCGCAATAAGCCTGCTCCAGTTGCAACAAAATGCCCCCCGGCCGCGCGCGCGGCCGGGCATGTTTGCGTTTGCAAGCCGCGACTAACGGTTCGAAACATCGGCCCCGGCGGGCGCTGCTAAGGTAAAAGCATGCCTGATTCCGCAGACCGCCTGGACCGACTCGATGCCGCGCGCTGGCTGGCCGCGCTGGCGGTGGTGTTGCTGCACAGCGCCGCGCAGGCGGTTTCCGATGCCGGCGCCTACGGCAGCGGCGACTGGCTGGCAGCCAACTTGTACGACTCGGCGGCACGCTGGTGCGTGCCCGTGTTCGTCATGGTCAGCGGCGCCCTGCTGCTCGACGCCGACCGGCCACAGGACGCGCGCAGCTTCTACCTGCGCCGGGCCGCACGCATATGCGCGCCGCTGGTCTTCTGGACGCTGTTCTACCTGAGCTGGCGCAGCCTGCTGGACTGGTGGGACGATGGGCGCGTCGACCTGTCGTTCTGGCCCCGCAAGGTAGCCGAAGGCGCGCCTTATTACCACCTGTGGTACCTGTACATGATCGTGGGGCTGTACCTGTTCGCCCCCCTGGTGCGGGCGCTGTACCAGCGCAGCCTGCCAGCCGCGCGCCGGCTGTGGGTAGTGGGTATCCTGGGCATCGCCATCCTCGACGCGCTGTATCGCCAGGCGCTGGGCGCGGGCCAGGGCTTCTTCCTGACCTGGTTCCTGCCGTACCTGGGCTACTTCGTGGCCGGGCGCATGATCTTCGACGGCGAACTGCGCGTGCCGCGCCCCGCCCTGCTGCTGGCCCTGAGCGTGGCGGCGACCGCCTGGGGTGTGTACACGCTGTCCGAGTCCGGCAATCTGAACCTGTATTTCTACGATTACTTCAGCATCACGGTACCCTTCATGTCGCTGGCGGCGTTCCAGTGGATCATGAACAGTGCGCGCGTGCCGCCGCTGTCGACACTGGCTCCGTTGACTTTCGGGGTGTACCTGATCCACCCCCTGTTTCTCGACTTAGCCGATCGCGCCGGGGCCCACGCCGGGCGCGGCGCGGCCTGGCACGTGCCGCTGCTGGCCGCCGCGGTGTTCGGCCTGTCGGCCGCCAGCAGCTGGCTGCTGCGCCGCCACCCCATGACGCGGCGGCTGGTGTAAGAAACTCGTCATGCACAGCGTGTATAGCGCAAGGGTGCCCCGCAGCAAGGGATAGGGTACAATTCATGGTTTGATCGGCCAGCCCGATTTTTCTTCGCGCCAGAACGGAAACCCTGCCGTCCTGGCTTTTTTATCCGAGCGGAGGGAATCATGACCGACATTGGTCGGATGGCGCATGTCGTGCCGGCTCGCACCCAGCTTCCCGTCAATGCCTACTTTGACGAAACCTGCTTCAAGCGCGAGCAAGAACTCATCTTCAAGCAATCCTCGTTGTATGTCGGCCACCAGAAACTGGTGCCTGAAATCGGCGATTGGCGCACCCTGCCCCAGGAAGACGGCGGGCGCGTACTGGTGCGCAACGCCCAGGGCGTCGAACTGATCTCGAACGTCTGCCGCCACCGCCAGGCCCTGATGCTGGGTGGCCAGGCGGGCAACGTCAGCGGACCCGCGCCCGGGCAGGGCAACCTGAAAGAAACCGGTGGCAACATCGTCTGCCCCCTGCACCGCTGGACATACAACAACCGCGGCGAACTACTGGGGGCCCCGCAGTTCGACTCCACGCCCTGCATGAACCTGCAGCGCTTCCGCCTGCGCGACTGCCACGGCCTGCTGTTCGAAGGCCCGCGCGATCCGCAGGCCGACCTGGCGCCGCTGTTCGCGCGGCCCGAGTTCGACTTCGGCGACTACGTGCTGGACCACGTCGAAGTGCACCAGTGCAACTACAACTGGAAGACCTTCATCGAGGTCTACCTCGAGGACTACCACGTCGGCCCGTTCCACCCGGGCCTGGGCCGCTTCGTCACCTGCGACGACCTCAGCTGGGAATTCGCCGACTGGTACAGCCTGCAGCGCGTGGGCGTGCACAAGGCGCTGGCCCAGCCCGGCTCCGACGTCTACAAGCAGTGGCACGATCGCGTGCTCGATTACCGGGCCGGCGACGCCCCCGATTTCGGCGCCGTGTGGGTAACATACTTCCCCACCCACATGATCGAGCTCTACCCGCACGTACTGGTGCTGTCCACCCTGTACCCCAAAAGCCCGCAAGAAACGGTCAACGTGGTCGAGTTCTACTACCCCGAAGAAATCGTCGCCTTCGAGCGCGAGTTCGTCGAGGCGCAGCGCGCAGCCTACATGGAAACTGCCGTCGAAGACGACGAGATCGCCGAACGCATGGACGCGGGGCGCAAAGCCCTGATGCTGCGCGGCGTCAACGAAGCCGGCCCGTACCAGTCGCCCATGGAAGATGGCATGCAGCACTTCCACGAATGGTACCGCCGCATTATGCAAGAGTAGGCCCTTCTCAAGCGTGGCCCTTCAGGTGTCAGGCTCTGCCTCAGGCAGCGACCGTTTCCACCCTGCGGTGTCTGGCACCCTGCGGGAGCCAGACACTTTGCCTCTTGGTGCCCTACACCTGCCGGCGCCGTCATCAAACTGTCAAAGGCCTGCGGTCTACTGACCCTCCGGCCCCGCAATGGCGCGCCCGCGCGGCGCCGCACTGGAACCACCCCGGGGGCTCATCATGGCTTTCACCCTGCAAGATATCGAACAGCTGTTCGTGGAGCGCGGGCACCGCGCCTACGACGGCGAACCCGTCACTCAGCTGCAGCATGCGCTGCAAACGGCCGCCCTGGCCGAGCAGGCCGGCGCGGCGCCGGCGCTGATCACCGCTTGCCTGTTGCACGATCTGGGCCACCTGATCGCCGACCGGCCCGGCACGCCCTCGCTGGACGGCCTGGACGACAAACACCAGTACTTCGTGCTGCCTTTTCTGCGCGGCCTGTTCGGCGCCGCCGTGCTCGACCCGATCCGGCTGCACGTCGAGGCCAAGCGCTACCTGTGCTTCGTGGAGCCCGACTACGACGCCCTGCTGTCGGCGGATTCGCGCCGCAGCCTGGTGCTGCAGGGCGGCAGCTTCGATGCCGGCCAGGCGGTCGATTTCGCCAGCATGCCGGGCGCGCCGGACGCCATCCGGCTGCGCCGCTGGGACGACATGGCCAAGAAGCCCGACCTGGCTACGGAATCGCTGGATTACTACCTGCACATTGCCGAAGGCGTGGCGAGCCCCAGCCGGCAGCCCGCCGCCATCTGGTAGGCCGCGTTCAGGCGCCGCGCGCCACCGGGCGGGCCGGGTCGCTGCACCATTCGCTCCAGGATCCGGGATACAGGCGCGAGCCCGCCAGGCCGGCGATTTCCATGGCCAACAGGTTGTGGCAGGCAGTAATACCCGAACCGCACTGGTGCACCACGGTGCGCGGGTCGCGATCACCCAGCAGGCTGACGAATTCGGCGCGCAGCTGCCCAGGCGGTTTGAAGCGGCCGTCGGCCTGCAGGTTTTCGCCATTGGGGCGGTTCAGCGCGCCGGGAATGTGCCCGGCCACCGGGTCCATGGGCTCGACTTCGCCCCGGTAGCGGTTGGCGGCTCGCGCGTCGAGCACGGTGAAGGCCGGCTGCGCCAGGTTGGCCAGCACCGCGTCGGCATCCACGGCTTCGGCCAGCGACGGGCCGGCCGGCGCCGCCCCGGAGCCCGGCTCGGCTGCGACGGCATCCGCACCGACCGGCAGCCCGGCCGCCACCCAGCCCAGCCAGCCGCCGTCCAGCACCGCTACGCGTTCGTGGCCCAGCCAGCGCAGCATCCACCACAGGTGCGCGGCGAACATGCCGCCGCTGGCGTCGTACGCCACCACCAAGGTATCGGGCTGCACACCGTGAGCGGCCATCAGCGCCGCCAGGTCGGCGCGCGACGGCAGCGGATGGCGACCGTTGCTGCCGGTGCGCGGCGCGGCCAGCTCGGTTTCGTGGTCCAGGTAGCGCGCGCCGGGGATGTGGCCCTGTTCGTAGGCGCGCCGGCCGGCCGCGTGGTCGGCCAGGTCGTGGCGCACATCAAAAATGCGCACGCCGGGCGACTGCAGGCGATCGGCCAGGTCGGCGGCGGAAATCAGCGTCATGGTCATGCAAGCTCCTTGGCAGGTTCGGGTCAGGACTCGGGCGGCATGCGCATGGTGCGCCATACCGACAGCAGGCCCGCCACGATGATCAGGCCCATGCCCGCCCAGGCCAGGGTATCGGGCCGGTCGCCCCAGAAACCCATGCCCAGCAGCGCGGCGAATATGATCGTGGAATACTGCAGCGCGGCCGTCAACAGGGCCGACCCGACCCCGAACGCCCGCGTCATGGCCAGTTGCCCGAACAGGCCGGCCAGCCCCACGCCCGCCAGCGCGGCATAACCCAGCAGGTCGGCGTAGCCCCAGCCCTCGATGGCCAGGCCGGCCATGCTGCTCAGGCACACCCCCAGCGAAAAGAACAGCACGGTACGCCATTCGGGCTCGCCGATGCGGCCCAGCTGGCGGATCTGCAGCATGGCCACCGCCGACATCGCGCCGGCGCCCAGGCCCAGCAGCGCGGCCAGCCACTGGTCATGGTTGATGCTGGGGCGCAAGACCGCAATCACGCCGGCGAACCCCAGGGCCACGGCGGCGATGCGCACGGGATCGCGCTGCGCCCCGCCCCAGCCCAGCATCCAGCAGGCAATGAACAGCGGCGCCGTGTAATTCAGGCTGGTGGCGGTGGCCAGGGGCAGGTGCGAAATGGCGAAAAAACCCAGCCACATCGAAGTAACGCCCGCCACATTGCGCCATAGATGCAGCCGCCAGCTGGTGGGCACGATCGACTGCCGCCCGGCGCGCGCCCACAGCAGCAGCAGGATGACAGACGGAAAACCGCGGAAGAGCACGATCTGGGGCAATGAAGCGCCGTGCTCGGTGGCCAGCTTCACGAACGACCCCATCATGGCGAACATGGCGGACGCCACCAACATCCAAAGAGCCTGCATGGGGGTCTAAATGATGAGAAAAAGAAGGGAAATAGGGGAAAGCGATACTATACTCCGGGTCCGGAAAGCCTATCGCGGCCAGACGGGAACCGCCCTGCCTCGGCCCGGTCAAAACAGGCGCTCATTGCTCGCAGAGGATCACAACAAGCATGAAACGCATCTTCCTGTTCATCGTCACCAACCTGGCCGTGATGGTCGTGCTGTCGGCCACGCTGCGCGTCCTGGGCGTCGACCGCTACATCACCGCGCAGGGCATCAATTTCCAGTCGCTGCTGATCCTGTCGGTGGTCATCGGCTTCACGGGCTCCTTCATCTCGCTGCTGATCAGCAAGCCCATGGCCAAATGGAGCACCGGCGCCCAGGTCATCGACCCCGCCGCGCCGCGCGGCGCGCGCGAAGCCTGGCTGGTCGAAACCGTGCACCAGCTGGCCGACCGCGCCGGCGTGGGCCATCCCGAAGTCGCCATCTACCAAGGCCCGCCCAACGCATTCGCCACCGGCGCATTCAAGAACGACTCGCTGGTGGCCGTGTCCACCGGGTTGCTCGACAGCATGACCGAAGAAGAAGTCGCCGCCGTGCTGGGCCACGAAGTCGCGCACATCGCCAACGGCGACATGGTCACGCTTACGCTCATCCAGGGCGTGGTCAACACCTTCGTGGTGTTCCTGGCCCGCGTGGTGGGGTATTTCATCGACCGCACCGTGTTCCGCAACGAGCGCGGCGTGGGCGCCGGCTATTTCATTACCGTGCTGGTCTGTGAAATCGTCTTCGGCCTGCTGGCCTCGATTATCGTGGCCTGGTTCTCGCGCCAGCGCGAATACCGCGCCGACGCCGGCTCGGCCCAACTGATGGGCTCGCGCGAACCCATGATGCGCGCCCTGGCGCGCCTGGGCGGCCTGGAACCGGGCGAACTGCCCAAGTCGTTCGAGGCCTCGGGCATTGCCGGCAAAGGCGGGCTGGGGGCCATCTTCGCCTCGCACCCGCCTATCCAGGCCCGCATCGCCGCCCTGCAGCAAATGCGCGTGGCGTAAGCCCGCCGGGGGCACAGCCATCGAGGGCGGCCGCGGCCGCCCTCGCCTTTTCCCGGTCAGTCCAGCGTCAGCACAGTGGCGCCGGTGGTCTGGCGGGCGGCCAGCGCGGTCTGTGCCTGGCCGGCTTGCTCCAGGCTGTAGCGCTGGTCGATGCGCACCTTGATCTTCTTCTTCAACACCAGGTCGAACATCTCGGTGGCGGCCGCGTTCAGCTTGGCCTGCGTGTTCACGTGCAGCCCCAGCGACGGGCGCGTCACGTACAGGCAGCCCTTCTGGTTCAGCGTGGCCAGGTTCACGCCCGACACCGGACCCGACGCATTGCCGAAACTGACCATCAGCCCGCGCGGCTCGATGCAGTCGAGCGAGGTTTCCCAGGTATCTTTGCCCACGCCGTCGTACACCACCGGCACCTTCTTGCCGCCAGTCAGTTCCAGGACGCGTTCGACCACGTTCTCGCGCGAATAATCGATGGTCTGCCAGGCGCCGTTGGCGCGCGCCAGTTCGGCCTTCTCGGGGCTGGAAACGGTGCCGATCAGCTTCACGCCCAGCGCCTTGGCCCATTGACAGGCAATCAGCCCCACGCCGCCGGCGGCCGCATGGAACAGAATGGTTTCATTGCCCTGCAGCCGGTACGTCTGGCGGAACAGATACTGTACGGTCAGGCCCTTGAGCATCAGCGCCGCGGCCTCGTCGAAATCTACCCCCTTGGGCAGCTTGACGACCTGGGCGGCCGGTACGTTGCGGGCCTGGGCATAGGCGCCGATGGGGCTCTGCCCGTAGGCCACGCGGTCGCCCTTCTTCAAGTGAACCACATCGGCCCCCGCCGCCTCGACTATGCCGGCAGCCTCGAAACCCAGGCCGTGCGGCAGCGGGTGCGGGTACAAGCCGGTGCGGTAATAGATGTCGATGAAGTTCAGGCCCGCCACATGCTGGCGAATGGTAACCTCGTTGGGGGCCGGCGGCGGGACTTCGACGTCGACGATTTTCAGGACTTCGGGCCCGCCATGTTGTTCGATACGGACTGCCTTGACGAGATTGCTGGCCATGCCGGCCTCCTTTGCGTGTTGAATTCTCAGACTGCCATGCGGCGCCATGCCGCAGATCTTGTGCGAACGCCAGGATCACTCCCAGGTACGACGCCACCATGGCCACCCACTGGCGCGCCGCCCGCCGCCCGCCGCGCTTCGCGCCAGGCCACGGCCGCGAAGAACGGCATGGCAAACAATACGGCGCCCAGCGTAGCCAGGAAGAAACCGAGGGCGCGGAAAGAGGCGAAGGTCGGCGACCAAGACCTGATTGGGCGATTCATGCGATGATTTTATATTTTCTGGCGCCGCCGCGGTGCCGGTCTTCACCGCCTGCCGCCTTCCCGCATGACTCGCCAACGCGCTCTCGTCTACATCCATTTTGCCGCCGTACTGTTCGGCCTGACCGGCGTGTTCGGCGAGCTGATCCAGGCCGGCGCCACGGTCATCACCCTGGGCCGGGCCGCCTTCGCCGTGCTGGCGCTGGCGGGATTTGCGCGGGCCCAGCGCCGGCCGCTGTTCAGCGCCCTGTCGCCGGCGCAATTGTTCATCCTGATCGTGGCCGGCTGCCTGCTGGCCGCGCACTGGGTCACCTTTTTCATCTCGGTCAAGACTGGCGGCATCGCCATTGCCACGCTGGGTTTCGCCAGCTTTCCCGCCTTTATCACCCTGCTCGAGGGCGTGCTGTTCCGCGAGCGCGTACGGCTGGCCGAATGGTCGCTGCTGGGCCTGGTCACGGCCGGCCTGGTGCTGGTGACCCCGTCGTTCAATTTCGCCGACCAGGGCACCATCGGCCTGGCCTGGGGCATCCTGTCCGGGCTGTCGTTCGCCCTGCTGGCTCTGACCAACCGGCGCTCTGCCGCGGGCCTGGACCCGATGCAGGTCGCCTGCTGGCAAAACATCGTAGTGGTGCTGGCCATGCTGCCGTTCGCCACCGGCCAGTTGCCGGCGCTGGCCGCGCTCGACTGGCTCTGGCTGGGGCTGCTGGGCATATTCTGCACAGGCCTGTCGCACTACCTGTTCGTCTCCAGCCTGACCCGGCTCAATGCGCGCAGCGCGGGGCTGGTCATCGCGCTGGAGCCGGTCTATGCCATCGCGTTCGCCTGGCTGCTGTTCGCCCAGCAGCCCACGTTGCGCATGGCGGCCGGCGCCGCCCTCATCGTCGCCGCCATCGTCTGGTCGGGCTTGCGCAAAGCCCCGCACTAGCCAGCCCGCGACGGCGCGAACATGCCTTGACAATATCTGCCTAGGCAATAAAATACGCGGCATGAGTTCTACCCGCCCCCCCGCTTCGTCCGGCATCCCGGTACATTACCGGGGCACCGCGCGCTGCACCGACGACAACATCGGCTTCATGATCAAGCTGGTGTACAACTCGCTGAACCGCATGCTCGATCTCGAAATGGCGCCATTGGGCCTTACGGCCATGCAGTGGCGGCCCATTGCCATGGTGGCGCGCGGCAGCGCCGATACGCCGGCCGAAATGGCGCGCCTGCACGGCGTTGACACCGGCGCCATGACCCGCACCCTCGACCGCCTCGAGGCCAAGGGCCTGCTGCGCCGCGCCCGCAGCCACGAAGACCGCCGGGTGGTCAAGATCGAACTCACCGAGCTGGGCCAGGAAAAGGCCAAGGCCATTCCCGCCAATATCGCCCGGGTACTCAACCACCACCTGCGCGGGTTTTCCACCGACGAAGTCGCCCAGCTGCAGCACCTGCTGGGCCGCATGCTGGCCAACGGCTCGCCCGCGGGCACCCCGGAATCCTGACGGGCGCCGTCCCGCAGGCCGACCACCAACCGAAAGATCATGCTGCGCCCTTCATTGCCCCACACTAACTGCCTAGGCAAATACGGTTTGATCAATAATTTTCAGCAAAACGTCAGGATGAAATCCCTAATTCCCATGGTTCTGCTGCTGGCCCTGGGCGGCTGCGCCTGGATGGCCCCCACCAGCGAGCCCGTGGCCCAGCTCGACGCGGCCCGGCTCGGGTTGCAGGGCACCTCTGTCACCTGGCCCGACACCCAGTGGTGGCGCCGCTACGGCGACGCCCAGCTTGATACGCTGGTGGGCGAGGCCTTGGCCAACAACCCGTCGATGACGGCAGCCCAGGCCCGCCTGGCCCGGGCCAACGCCGCCGTGCGCGGCGCCCGCGCGCCGCTGTTCCCGCAAGTGGACGCGAATTACAGTCTGACCCGCCAGCACCTGCCCGAAAACTACATCTACCAGCCGCCGCTGGCTGGCGGCGTCAGTTCCGACAATCGCCTGGCTCTCGACTTCAGCTACGAGCTGGACTTCTGGGGCAAAAACCGTTCCCTGCTCGACGCCGCCGTGTCGCAACAGGCCGCGGCCCAGGCCGATGCCCAGGCGGCGCGCAACCTGCTGGCGCGCGCCGTGGTGCGCAGCTACCTGAACCTGCAGAACGCCTTTGCCCAGCACGATGTGCTGCAGCGCATCCTGGCCCAGCGCACGGATGTCCTCAAACTGACGCAGGACCGCCGGAACGCCGGGCTGGACACGCTGGTCGAGGTCCGGCAGGCCGAATCGTCGCTGGCGACCGCCAAGGTCGAACTGACCCAGGTCGAAACCACCATCGCGCAGCTGCGCAACCAGGCCGCGGCGCTGGCGGGCGCAGGGCCGGCACGCGGCCAGCAATTGCAACCCGTGACGCTGGCCGCGCCGGCCGGCGTGGTGCCCGACAGCGTGCCGCTGGACCTGCTGGGCCATCGCGCCGACATCACGGCGGCGCGATGGCGCGCCGAGGCGGCCCGCCACAATGTCGATGCCGCGCGCGCCGAGTTCTATCCCAACATCAACCTGGTGGCATTTGCCGGCTTCCAGGCCATCGGCACCGGCAATCTGCTCGAAGCCGGCAGCCGCACCCTGGGTATCGGCCCCGCCATCACCCTGCCCATCTTCCATGGCGGCGCGCTCAACGCCAATCTGGCCGGCCGGCGCGCCGACGCCGACCTGGCGGTGTCCGACTACAACCAGAACGTGCTCGACGCGGTGCGCCAGGTGGCCGACGCGCTGGACGCGCTGCGCCTGCTCGGCCGCGAGACCACCCAGCAGCGCCAGGCCCGCACGGCGATCGACGCCGCCTATGACCTGGCCGTACAGCGGTATCGCGCCGGCATGGGCAACTACCTGACCGTGCTGGTGGCCCAGACCGGCGTGCTGACCCAGGCCCGCCTGGACACCGACCTGCGCTTCCGTGCCTACCAGCTCGATGCCGACCTCGCCTATGCGCTGGGCGGCGGCTACACGCCGCCTGCTGCCGATGGCCAGGCCTCGCCCTCTTCTCATTGACCGACCCGGATCCCGAAGTCATGACCGCAACTCCCGTAGCCAACCCCGCCCGCAAACGCCTGCTGCTGATCGCCGCCGGCGTATTCATCCTGCTGGCGATTCTGTATGCCATCTGGTGGGCATTGTTCGGTTCCCGCGTGGAAAGCACGGACGATGCCTACGTGCACGGCAACCTGGTGCAGATCACGCCGCAAGTGCCCGGCACCGTCATCGCCATCGAGGCCGGCGACACCGAACATGTGCGCGCCGGCCAGCCGCTGGTGCGGCTGGATCCGTCCGACGCCGACGTGGCGCTGCAGCAGGCTGAAGCCCAGCTGGCGCAAACCGTGCGCCAGGTGCGCACGCTGTATGCGCAGAACGATTCCCTGGCGGCCGACGTCAATGTCCGGCAGGCCGATATTGAACGCGCCCAGGCCGACCTGAGCCGCGCCCAGGCCGACTTGAAGCGCCGCCAGGCGCTGGCCAAGTCCGGCGGTGTCAGCGGCGAAGAATTGCTGCATGCCCAGACCGCCCTGAAATCGGCCCAATCGGGGCTGGCCCAGGCCAAGGCAGCCCTGGCCGCTGCACAGGCGCGGCTCGCCACCAACCAGGCTCTGACCGACGGCACCACGGTCGCCGACCATCCCGACGTGCGGCAGGCCGCTGCCAAGCTGCGCGATGCGTGGCTGGCCCGCTCGCGCACGGTGCTGCCCGCGCCGGTAGACGGCCTGATCGCCCGCCGCAGCGTGCAAGTCGGCCAACGCGTGGCGCCGGGCGCCGCGCTCATGAACGTTGTGCCACTGGATCAGGTGTGGGTAGAAGCCAATTTCAAGGAAGGCCAGCTGCGCCGCATGCACCCCGGGCAATCCGCCACCCTGGTCGCCGACATGTACGGCAGCTCGGTTACCTACCATGGCACGGTGGTGGGCCTGGACGCCGGCACGGGCAGCGCCTTCGCGCTGCTGCCGGCTCAGAATGCCACCGGCAACTGGATCAAGGTCGTGCAGCGCGTGCCCGTGCGCATCGAGCTCGACCCCGAAGAACTGAAGACGCACCCGCTGCGGGTCGGCCTGTCGATGGACGTCGAAGTCGACGTCAGCCAGGACGGCGACGAGCTCGCCCCGCTGCCGCAGCGCCATGAGCCGGCATGGTCCACCAAGGCCTTCGCCGATCCGCAGGCCGCGGCCGACGCCCTGATCGCCAAGATCATCAAGGCCAACCTGGCATCATGAGCACCAAGTCCCGCCCGTCTCCGGCAGGCGCCGCGCCGCCCCCCCTCGAAGGCGCGACCCGCATCATCGGCTCGATCGCCCTGTCGACCGCGGTGTTCATGAACGTGCTGGACACGTCGATCGCCAACGTGTCGCTGCCCACGATTTCGGGCGACCTGGGCGTGAGCACCAGCCAGGGCACGTGGGTCATCACCTCGTTCGCGGTGGCCAATGCCATCACCGTGCCTCTGACGGGCTGGCTGACCCAACGCTTCGGCCAGGTGCGTCTGTTTCTGACCTCGACGCTGCTGTTCGTGCTGGCCTCGTGGCTATGCGGCTTTTCGCCATCACTCGAGGCGCTGCTGGCGTTCCGCGTACTGCAGGGCGCCGTGGCCGGCCCCATGATCCCGCTGTCGCAGGCGCTCATGCTGGCCAGTTTTCCCAAGTCGAAGGCGGGCATGGCGCTGGCCGTCTGGTCCATGACCACGCTGGTAGCGCCCGTGGCCGGGCCGCTGCTGGGCGGCTGGATATCCGACAACTATTCCTGGCCGTGGATCTTCTACATCAACGTGCCGGTGGGGCTGCTGGCGGCATGGATCAGCTGGCGCGTCTACCGCGACCGCGAGTCGGCCACGCGCAAGCTGCCCATCGACAAGGTCGGGCTGGCCCTGCTGGTGGTGTGGGTGGGCTCGCTGCAGATCATGCTCGACAAGGGCAAAGAGCTGGACTGGTTCGCCAGCCCGGTGATCCTGGTGCTGGCCCTGGTGGCGTTTGTGGCCTTCGTGTTCTTCCTGATCTGGGAACTGACCGACGCGCACCCGGTGGTCGATCTGCGCCTGTTCAAAGAGCGCAATTTCACAGTGGGCGCGCTGACGCTGGCCGTGGCCTATGGCGTGTTTTTCGGCAACGTGGTGCTGCTGCCGCTCTGGCTGCAAAGCAACATGGGCTATACCGCCACCTATGCGGGCCTGGTAACCGCGCCGGTGGGGCTGCTGGCCATCCTGCTGACGCCCATTGTCGGCAAGGCGCTGGCCACGCAGGATGCGCGCGTGCTGGTAACGGGCGCGTTCCTGATCTTCGCGCTGGTGTGCTTCATGCGCGCCGACTTCAACCCGCAAGTCGACATCCGCACGCTGATGATCCCCACCATCATCCAGGGCGCCGCCATGGCTGCATTCTTCGTGCCGCTGACATCGATCACGCTGTCGGGGCTGGAGCCCTGGCGCATTCCGGCGGCATCGGGCCTGTCGAACTTCGCCCGGCTGACCGCCGGCGCGTTCGGCACCTCGATCGCCACCACGGTATGGGATAACCGGGCGGCACAGCATCACGCCCGGCTGACCGAAATCGCCGCGCCCGGGCACCAGCCGTTCGACCAGGCCATCGCCACCCTGCAGAACGGCCTGGGCGTGTCGCACCAGGAGGCCATTACGCGCCTGAACGGCATAATCAACACGCAGGCCTTCACCATGTCGGCCCTGGACGTGTTCTATGCATCCGGGGTGATCTTCATCCTGCTCACCGGGCTGGTGTGGTTCGCCCACGGGCGCGACAAAACGGCGGCGGGCGGTGGCGGCGCGACCGAGGCCGCCGCAGGCGCGCACTGATCACGCCACCCCGGCAGCAGGTGTCTGGCTCCGCAAGGTGCCAGACACCCATCCACCAAGCCCGCCACCTGGCGCTCAGCCCGCTGCCACCAGTTCTGCAATGGCCTTGCCCACATCCTGTGTAGACGCCGTGCCCTTCATGTCGCGCGTGCGCGGGCCTTCGGCCAGCACGGTTTCAATGGCTCCGACCACCGCCTGCGAAGCCTGCGGATAGCCCAGGAAATCCAGCATCAGCGCGCCGCTCCAGATTTGTCCGATCGGGTTGGCGATGCCCTTGCCGTAGATGTCGGGCGCCGAACCGTGCACCGGCTCGAACAGCGACGGGAATTTGCGCTCGGGGTTCAGGTTAGCCGACGGCGCAATGCCGATCGTGCCGGTGCATGCCGGGCCCAGGTCAGACAGAATGTCGCCGAACAGGTTGGACGCCACCACCACGTCGAACCAGTCCGGATGCTGCACGAAGTGCGCGCACAGGATGTCGATGTGGTACTTGTCCCAGCGCACATCCGGATACTGGCTGGCCACGTCGGCCACCCGCTCGTCCCACCAGGGCATCGAAATGGAAATGCCATTGGACTTGGTGGCGGCGGTCAGGTGCTTGCCGCGCTTCTGCGCCAGGTCGAAGGCAAACTTCAGCACCCGGTCGGCCCCCACGCGGGTGAACACGCTTTCCTGGATCACCACTTCGCGTTCGGTGCCTGCGAACAGCCGGCCGCCGCTGTTGGAATACTCGCCTTCGGTGTTTTCGCGCACGATGAAGAAATCGATGTCGCCCGGCTTGCGGTCGGCCAGCGGCGACGGCACGCCCGGCATCAGGCGCACCGGGCGCAGGTTGATGTACTGGTCGAAATCGCGGCGGAAGCGGAACAGCGACCCCCACAGCGCTTCATGATCGGGCACGGTGGCCGGCCAGCCGATGGAGCCGAAGAAGATGGCCTCGTGGCCGCCGATCTGCTGCGCCCAGTCGTCGGGCATCATCTGGCCGTGCTTGGCGTAGTAGTCGCAGCTCCAGTCGAAATGGTCCCACTGGAAGCCGATGCCGAAGCGCGTAGCCGCGGCGTCCAGCACGCGCAGCCCCTCGGGCACCACCTCTTTGCCAATGCCGTCGCCGGGAATGACTGCGATCTTGTGTTTGTTTCCTGCCACCGATGTTCTCCAATTGAGGTTCAAGCCTGTATCCGGCGCGGCCGGCGGCACGGCACCGGGTGCCGCTAAGCGCCGCTCCACGCCTCCGCGTTCAGTTTATCGCTGTATACCGGCCGGCGCTGCGACCGCTGCACGTGGTCCAGCGCGGGCGTGATCACCTGCACCAGCCGGTCGAAAGACGGGCGGATTTCCGCCTCCGGCACGCAAGCGTACCCCAACAGCACGCCGGGCCGGGCATCGTGCTCGTTGGCATAGTAGCGGGACAGCGGCCGCGCGTGCAGGTCCAGCGTGCGGGCGGCGATCGAAATCCCCAGGTCGTCGGCGCCGTCGGGCAGGTGCATCACCAGGTGCAGGCCCGCCTCATGGGTAGAAATGGGCCAGTCAGCGCCGAAACGCGCGGTGATGGCCTCGCGCAGCAGCGCCTGGCGCGCCGCATAGCGCTGCCTCATGCGGCGGATATGGCTGGCGTAGTGCCCGCCCTCGATAAAGTCGGCCAGCACTGCCTGGTCCATCAGGCGCCCTTCGCGATACAGTTCCGACAGCCCGGTGGCCATGTGGCTGGCCAGCGGCTTGGGCAACACCATGTAGCCCAGCCGGAACCCCGGGAACAGCGTCTTGGAGAACGTCCCCAGGTACAGCACCCGGTCGTGCTGGTCCAGGCCTTGCAGCGAGGCGATGGGCCGGCCATCGAAGCGGAATTCACTGTCGTAGTCGTCCTCGACCAGCCATGCGCCGCGGCTGTGGGCATATTCCAGCAACATGCGCCGCCGCGCCAGGCTCATCACCATGCCCAGCGGATACTGGTGCGACGGGGTCACGAAAATGAAGCGCGGCGGATCGCGCAACTGCTGGGCGCTGGGCGCCATGCCCTCGCTGTCGACCGCCACCGGCACGGGCGTAATGCCGCAGGCCGCCAGGGTCGAGCGCGCGCCCCAGTAGCCTGGGTTCTCCATCCAGGCCGTGTTGCCATGGTCGCCCAGCAGCCGCGCCAGCAGGCTCAGTGACTGATGGATGCCGCTGGTCAGCACGATCTGGTCGGCCTCGCACTTCACCGAACGCGACAGCCGCAGGTGCTCGGCCAACGCCCGGCGCAGCGGCATGTAGCCGGCGCCGTGCGCGTAGGTCAGCAGCTCGGGCTGCGACTGCCGCCAGCGCCGGCCCTGCAGGCGTGCCCACACCGCGCGCGGAAACAGTGACACGTCGGGCACGCCCGGCACAAACGCGCCCCACTGCCGGTCCGAGGCCGACGCTTCATGCACCAGCTGCGACCCGCGCCGCGACAGGGCGAACTGCGGCGGCAGCGCCGCGCCCGGCGGGTGATCGGCCACGGGCGGCTGCGGCACAGCAGGCACGGTATCCGAAACGAAGGTGCCACTGCCGAATGCCGAGACCAGGTACCCCTCGGCCAGCAATTGATCGTAAGCATGCAGAACCGTATTACGGGATAACCCTGTATCGGCCGCCAGTGCCCGGGTGGCCGGCAGCTTGGTCCCGGCCGGCACATCACCGTCCAGGATCAGCCCCCGCAGAATGTCGTAGATCTGCCGGGACAGCGGAATGGCCGTATGGCGTTCCAATCGCTGCAACAGGCACTCGGACAGAATCAATTCTTTCAAAGTGGCACCAGAAACAAAAAACGATTTGGACCTATTGAGAGTACCAAATATCCGATACGCTGCCTCAGCGCAAGCAGAAAACGTCCACATAAATGCCAAGGGGAAAACCATGCAGCCGGACCTGCCGCAACTTGCCGCCATCGCGCCCTGGCCCGCCTGAGGCGGCGCCGCGCAACGTGCTTTACCTGTTCCACCCGTAGCACCCGAGTTGCGGGATGGCACGGCTGCCTGCACAGGAATCCGGCGCCGTCCTCCCGCGTTTCCTTCAATGCCCGGAGGTTCACAGTGAAACTGACAACACGCCTCAAACTGTCCCTAGGCGCGCTCGCCCTGATAGCCGCCGTACCCATGGCCGCGGTACAGGCCCAGACACGCGGCGGCACGCTGCGCATGATCGTCCAGCCCGAGCCGCCCATCCTGATTCCCGCGCTGAACCAGCAGGCGCCCACGCAGTTCGTGGCCGGCAAGATCTACGAAAGCCTGTTGACCTATTCCTTCGACCTCAAGCCGCAGCCCGGCCTGGCGAAGTCGTGGGAAGTCTCGCCCGACGGCCTGGCCTACACCTTCCATCTACAAGAAGGGGTGAAATGGCATGACGGCAAGCCGTTCACCGCCGATGACGTGGTGTTCTCGCTGTCCGAGCTGCTGCCCAAGACCCATGCCCGCGCCCGCGTGATCCTGGGCCGCTACCTGGACAAGGTCGAGAAAGTCGACGACCACACTGTCACCATCCGGTTGAAGACTCCCTTCCCCGCCTTCATGCTGATGTTCGAGCCGGGCTTCGCCCCGATGATGCCCAAGCACATTTATGCCGGCACCGACTACATGAAGAATCCGGCCAACCAGAAGCCAGTGGGCACCGGCCCGTTCATGTTCCAGGAATGGAAGCGCGGCGAATACATCAAGCTGGTGCGCAACCCGAACTACTGGAAAAAGGGCCAGCCCTATCTGGACGAGCTGGTGTTCAACGTGATCCCCGATTCGGCCTCGCGCGCCGTGGCCTTCGAGCGCGGCAGCGTGGACGTGCTGCGCGGCGGCGACGTCGACAACGTCGATGTCAAGCGCCTGCGCGCGCTGCCCAATGTCGAGTACACCACCAAGGGCTGGGAAATGTTCTCGCCCCAGGCCTACCTGATGTTCAACATGCGTACACCGCCGCTGGACAACGTCAAGGTGCGGCAGGCGGTCATGGCGGCACTGAACCGCAAGCTCATCGTCAACAATATCTTCTTCGGCCTGGGCAAGGTGGCCACCAGCCCGTTCGTGACCACCGAGATGTTCTATGACAAGAACATGCCGCCGCTGGACTTCAACATGAAGAAGGCGCGCGCGCTGATCAAGGAATCCGGCATCGACCCCAGCGCCTACACCCTGCGCTTCCTGGGCTTCCCCTACGGCCCCACCTGGGACCGGCTGGGCGAATACATCAAGCAGTCGATGGAGCAGCTCGGCTTCAACATCAACATGGAAGCCACCGACGCGGGCGGCTGGGCCAGCCGCACCGGCAACTGGGACTTCGACCTGACGCTGAACTACACCTACCAGTACGGCGACCCGGCGCTGGGCGTGCAGCGCCTGTATGCCGCCGCCAACATGGTCAAGGGTTCGCCATTCGCCAATGTGCAGGGCTACAACAACCCCGAAGCCGACAAACTCTGGACGGCGGCCGCCTCGGAAGTGGACCCGGCCAAGCGCCAGGCGCTCTACAGCAAGATCCAGACCATGCTGGTCAACGATGTGGCCAACGGGTTCCTGGTCGACATGGAGTTCCCCACCATTTATCGCAGCAACATCAAGAACCTGGTGCAGACGGCCATCGGCCTGAACGAATCGTTCGCCGACGTCTATATCCAGAAATAAAAGGCGGGCGCGCCTGGCGCGCCCGGCCTGCCGCGGCACCGCCCGCGGCAGGCCGCCGCAACCCGCTGCCCCGCCGGGCCGCGGTGTTCCGACGGAGATGCACGGCATGAAATTCCTGTCCTTTTTCATCTCGCGCCTGGGCAAGGCCCTGGTGGTGGTGCTGGGCGTAGTCATCATCAATTTCTTCATGATCCGCCTGGCGCCCGGCGACCCGGCCGCCGTGCTGGCCGGCCAGGCCGGCGCGGGCGACCCGACCTACGTGGCCAGCCTGCGCGCCGAGTTCGGCCTGGACCAGCCGCTGCTCACCCAGCTGTGGCTGTACTTGAAAGGCGTGTTCCAGCTCGACCTGGGGTTCTCGTACCGCAACCACGTGCCGGTGCTCGACCTGATACTCGAGCGCCTGCCGGCCACCTTTCTGCTGATGTCCTGCGCCTTCCTGTTCTCGATCGTGTTCGGCGTGCTGCTGGGCGTGATCGCCGCACGGGCCCGCTACAGCAACAAGCGCCGCTGGATCGACAGCAGTGTCATGACCGGCGCGCTGTTGCTGTACGCCACCCCCCTGTTCTGGCTGTCGCTGATGGGTATCCTGTTGTTCTCGGTGCTGCTGGGCTGGCTGCCGGCCTTCGGCATGGAAACCGTGGGCGCCAACCTGGCAGGCTGGGCGCGCGTGCAGGATATCGCCACCCACCTGATCCTGCCCACCGTGACCCTGGGCTGCTTCTTCATGGCCGTCTACGTGCGCCTGACGCGGGCCTCGATGCTGGAAGTGATCGGCATGGATTTCGTCAAGACCGCCCGCGCCAAGGGCGTCAGCCCCAACCGCGTGATCCGCACCCATGTACTGCGCAACGCCCTGCTGCCGGTAGTCACCTTCGCCGGCATCCAGCTCGGGCAGATGGCAGGCGGCGCCGTGCTGACCGAAACGGTATTCGCCTGGCCCGGCATCGGCAGGCTGATGTTCGACGCGCTGCTGCAGCGCGACTACCAGCTGCTGCTGGGTATCTTCCTGGTTACATCGGTCATGGTAGTGGTGTTCAATCTGCTGACCGACCTGCTGTACCGGCTGATCGACCCGCGCATCGCGGCGGGCGCCCAGGAGGCCTCGGCATGAAGCCATTCCTGAAGCGCTACATGCGCAACTATGGGGCCGTGGCCGGCCTGGCCGTCATGCTGGTGGTAGTAGCCATCGCCCTGGCGGCGCCTCTGCTCTATCCCGAGTCGCCCTGGATGATGGTGGCCGATCCCCTGATCAAGCCCTTTGTCGACCCGGCGTACCCGTTCGGCACCGACATGCTGGGCCGCGACATTACCGCCGGACTGGTATGGGGCGCGCGCGTGTCATTGCTGGTAGGCCTGCTGTCGACCGGCGTCGCGCTGGTGTTCGGCATTCTGGTGGGCGCCGTGGCAGGCTATTGCGGCGGCCGCATCGACGACGCCCTGATGCGGTTCACCGAATTCTTCCAGACCATTCCCCAGCTGGCCATGGCGGTGGTGCTGGTGGCGGTGCTGAGCCCGTCGGTGTATTCCATCATGGGCGCCATCGCCCTGGTGTCTTGGCCCCCGGCAGCGCGGCTGGTGCGTTCCGAATTCATGACGCTCAAGCAGCGCGAATTCGTGCAGGCCGCCATCGTCATCGGCCAGACGCCGTCGCGCATCGTCTGCACGCAGATCCTGCCCAATGCCATGTCGCCCATCATCGTGTCCGCCTCGTTCATGGTGGCCACCGCCATCCTCACCGAATCCTCGCTGTCGTTCCTGGGGCTGGGCGACCGCAACCTGATGAGCTGGGGTTTCATGATCGGCGCGGCCCGCACCATGATCCGCGAAGCCTGGTGGATGAGCGTCTGGCCAGGGGTTGCCATTCTGCTGACCGTGTTGGCCATCAACCTGATCGGCGAAGGCCTGAACGATGCCCTCAACCCCCAACTGCGCAAGCGCGGCGAATAGGAGGCCGTCATGGATGACAACACGCCCCTGCTGTCGGTGCGCAACCTGACCATCGCCCTGCCCGCCGGCGGCGACCGCCGCTATGCGGTGCGCGATATTTCCTACGATGTGCGCGCCGGCGAGATCCTGTGCATCGTGGGCGAATCGGGTTCGGGCAAATCGATGAGCGCCAATGCCATCATGGGCCTGCTGCCCGACTACCTGGCCCCGCAGGGTGGCCAGATCCTGCTGCGCGGCACCGACCTGCTACAGCAGGACGAAGCCCGCCTGCAGGCCATGCGCGGCAAGGACATGGCCATGATCTTCCAGGAACCGCTGTCGGCGCTCAACCCGCTGATGACGGTGGGCGAGCAGATCGCCGAAGTCATGCGCGTGCACAACGCCTATCCCGGCCAGGCACGCGCCCGGCGCGTGCTCGAGCTGCTCGAGTTCGTCGGCCTGCCCGATCCGGCCACGCTGTACCACGTGTATCCGTTCCGCCTGTCCGGGGGCCAGCGCCAGCGCGTCATGATCGCCATGGCGCTGGCCCTGGAGCCATCGCTGCTGATCGCCGATGAGCCCACCACCGCCCTGGATGTCACCACCCAGGCGCAGATACTGGCGCTGATCGCCCGCATACAGAAAGAAAAAGGCATGGGCGTCATGTTCGTCACCCATGACTTCGGCGTGGTGGCCGAGATCGCGCATCGGGTGGCGGTCATGGAGCGCGGCGAACTGGTCGAGCAGGGTCCGGCCGAACAGATACTGAATGCTCCCCGCCATCCGTATACCCGCCGGCTGATCGCCGCGGTGCCCAGGCGGCGCGCCGACGCGGACAGCGCGGCCGATTCCGCGCCGCCGGTGCTCGACGTGCGCAATCTCAGCAAGACGTACGTCACCGGCCGCGGCTGGCTGGGCCAGAAGCGCATCGTGCGCGCAGTCGATGATGTCAGCTTCACCGTGCGGCGCGGCCAGACGCTGGGCATCGTCGGCGAGTCCGGCTCGGGCAAGTCCACGATAGGCAAATGCCTGCTCAAACTCATCGGCATCAACGGCGGCCAACTGATCTTCGACGGCCAGGACATCGCGGGCCTCAGCGAAAGCCAATTCCGGCCGCTGCGCAAAGACATCCAGATGATCTTCCAGGATCCCTTTGCCTCGCTCAACCCGCGCCACACGGTGGGCCGCATCATCAGCGACGGCCCGGTCGCCAGCGGGCAGTCGCGGGCGCAGGCCGAGGCGCGCGCCCGCGAGCTACTGGGCCTGGTCGGCCTGGACGCATCGGCCTTCGACCGCTACCCCAACCAGTTCTCGGGCGGGCAGCGCCAGCGCATCGGCATCGCGCGCGCCCTGGCGCTCGAACCCAAGATACTGGTGGCCGACGAATCTGTTTCGGCGCTGGACGTTTCGGTGCAGGCCCAGGTGCTGCAACTGCTGCACCAGTTGCAGCAGCAGTTGCAGATCGCCCTGATCTTCATCACCCACGACCTGCGGGTAGCCGCCCAGGTCTGCCATGCGGTGCTGGTGATGCACCAGGGCAAGGTGGTCGAGTACGGCAGCCCCGGCCAGATCTTCGACCAGCCCCGCCACGCCTATACGCAAAAACTGATAGCGGCCGTGCCCGGCCAGCACTGGGACCCGCCGGCCGAGCCGCCGCCGGAGCCTGCCATATGAACAACGCCGACCTGACGCGCCGCAAAGACGCCGCCACACCGCGGGGCGTGGGAGTGATGTGCAACTTCTACGCCGACCATGCCGACAATGCCGAGCTGTGGGACATTGAGGGCCGCCGCTATATCGACTTTGCCAGCGGCATCGCGGTGCTCAACACCGGCCATCGCCATCCGCGCCTGGTCGGCGCCATCGAGGCGCAGGTTCGGCGCTTCACCCACACGGCCTACCAGATCGTGCCGTATGCCAGCTATATCGAACTGGCCGAGCAGATCAATCAGCGGGTGCCGGGCGATTTTCCCAAGAAGACTGCGCTGTTCACCACTGGCGCCGAGGCGGTCGAAAACGCCGTCAAAATCGCCCGCAGCGCCACCGGACGCTCGGCGCTGATCGCGTTCAGCGCCGCCTTCCACGGCCGCACGCTGCTGGGCATGGCGCTGACCGGCAAGGTCGTGCCCTACAAGGCAGGCTTCGGGCCGTTTCCCGCCGACATTTATCACGCGCCATATCCCGACCCAACGCACGGCGTGTCAGTGGCCGACGCCCTGGCCGGCCTGCGGGCGCTGTTCAAGACCGATGTCGACCCGCGGCGCGTGGCGGCCGTCATCATCGAGCCGGTGCAGGGCGAAGGCGGCTTCAGCATCTGCCCCCCCGAATTCATGCAGGCCTTGCGCACCCTGTGCAACGAGCATGGCATCCTGCTGATCGCCGATGAAGTCCAGACCGGTTTTGGACGCACCGGCAGAATGTTCGCCATGGAGCACTACGGTGTCGCGGCCGACCTCACCGCCATGGCCAAGGGCCTGGCCGGCGGCATGCCATTGTCGGCCGTGTGCGGGCGCGCCGAAATCATGGACGCGCCGTCCCCGGGCGGCCTGGGCGGCACCTATGCCGGCAACCCGCTGGCCGTGGCGGCGGCCCTGGAAGTCGTGCAGCTGATGCAGGCCGATGGCCTGCCGGCGCGCGGCGCGGCGCAGGGCGAACGCCTGCACCGCCACCTGGAAGCCCTGCGCCCGCGCGTGCCCGAACTGGCCGATGTGCGCTCGCTAGGCGCCATGGTGGCGGCCGAATTCCGCCATCCCGGCGACCACTCGCCGCATCCCGATTTCACGCGGCAGCTGCAGGCGCGCGCGCTCGAGCAAAACCTGCTGTTGCTGAGCTGCGGCGTCGACAGCAATGTGATCCGCTTCCTGTTTCCATTGACTATTCCCGACGACATCATGAGCGAAGCCATGGATATCCTGGCCCAGGTCCTGACCGCATGATCCTGCCACACCACAAGGAGACAACCCGATGAACCGCCCCGGCGCAGTGCCCACGGTGCAGATCGACAACGAACATGTCAGGGTGACCGAATGGCGCTTTCCGCCTGGCGGCGAGACCGGCTGGCACCGCCACGGCATGCCTTATGTGGTAGTGCCCCAGACCACCGGGCCGCTGCTGCTCGAAACACCCGACGGGCAGATATCCAGCGATTTGCGCACCGGCATCTCGTACTACCGGCCCCTGGGCGTCGAACACAACGTGGTCAATCCGAACGACACCGAATTCGTCTTCGTGGAAATCGAGCTCAAGCAGGCTTAAGACTGGCCGGCGCTCAGCTCCTTTTGGTATGAACAGACCCTGACGGGGATACTCATGAAGGCGTTTTTTTGCGAAGAGCAGATGCTGCACCAGCCGCGGCAATTCATGCGCCTGGGCCGCCTGTGCGCGCCCACCGACACCCCCGCGCGCGCCCAGGCCCTGCAAGCGGCCCTGGCCGCCCGCGGCGTGCCGCTACAGGCGCCGCCCGACTACGGGCGCAGCCCCCTGCACGGCGTGCACAGCCCCGACTACCTGGATTTCCTGGAACATGCCTATACACGCTGGCTGGCTCTGCGCGCCAACGGCATGGATCCGGGCGACGAAGTGCTGCCCAACCTGGGGCCCTACTACAGCGGCCGCCTCGAACAGGCCGAACGCGGCCCCTGCCCGTCTGGCTCAGTGGTAGCGCAGGCCGGCTACTACCTGGGCGACCTGTCGTGCCCGATCGGCCCGCACACCTGGCGCTCGGCGCTGCGCTCTACCCACAGCGCCGTGGCCGCCGCCGACTGGGTGGCGCAGAACCAGGGCGTGGCCTATGCGCTGTGCCGGCCGTCGGGCCATCATGCGCACCGCGACCGCGCGGGGGGCTTCTGCTACCTGAACAGCAGCGCGGCCGCGGCGCAGCGCCTGCTGCAGGCCTACGGAAAAATCGCCATCCTGGACGTCGACGCCCATCATGGCGACGGCACGCAGCAGATCTTCTACCAGCGCTCCGACGTCATGACGCTGTCGCTGCACGCCGATCCCGCCGGGTATTACCCGTTCTATACCGGCCATGCCCACGAACGCGGCTATGGCAGCGGCCACGGCTACAACCTGAACTTCCCGCTGGCGCACGGTTCGAGCGACGAGGCTTTCCTCGACGTCCTGGACAACGCCTTGGTGGCGCTGCGCGACTACCGTCCGCGCGCGCTGGTATTGCCGCTGGGCTTCGACACGTACAAAGACGACCCCATCAGCGTGCTGGCGCTGGACATCGACGCCTACCGGCACATCGGCGAGCGCGTCAACGGGCTGGGCCTGCCCACCGTGATCGTGCAGGAAGGCGGCTACCTGGTCGACGCCATCGGCCCGGCGCTGGACGCGTTCCTGCAGGGCATGGCGCAGACGGCAGCCCACTAGCGACAGGCACAGGCCTCCCATGCCCCATGCCGCCGACCTGTCCGGCTCACCGCCGTCGCCCGGCTCCGGTATCGCGCTGTATCTGGCGGCGCTGGTGCTGTTCGCCAGTTTCGACGCCGCCATCAAGCACCTGCTGACGCTCTATCCGGCGCCCTTTCTGAACGTAATGCGCTACCTGTCGGTGGCCACCATCGCCGCAGGCCTGTTGCTGCGCCACGGGCTGCCGCGCCTGTCGGCCACGCCCGACAAGGGGCTGCTGCTATTGCGCGGGCTGATGCTGGGCACCGTAGGCACCTGCTTCATGACAGCCCTGATCTGGATGCCCCTGTCAGAGGCCACCGCCATCTATTTCACCTCGCCGCTCATCGTGGTGGCCCTGTCACCCTGGCTGCTGCGCGAGCGCGTCGGCGCCCGGCAATGGGCGGCGGTGGCGCTGGGCTGCGCCGGCATGCTGCTGATCGTTCGGCCGGGCGGCAGCCTGCCATGGCTGGGCACCGTGCTGATGGCAATCTCGGCGGTCAGCTATGCGCTGTTCCAGGTCTTGACGCGCAAACTCTCGGGCCGCGTGCCCGGCCATGTGCAGTACGGATACACCGCCTTCGTATGCCTGGTCGTCACCGCGCTGCCGGCGCCGTTCTTCCTGCCCGACCCATGGCCAGGGCTGCGCGACTGGGCGGCGATCGTGCTGCTGGGCGTCACCAATGGATTGGGCCAGATATTGCTGATCGCCGCCTTCCGGCGCGTGCCTGCCTCGACACTGGCGCCGTTCAATTATTGCCATCTGCTGATGGCCGTGGCCTACAGCACCTTCGTGTTCGCCCGCCCGCCCGATATGCTGGCCATGACAGGCATGGCGCTCATCGTGGCGGCCGGCCTGTCGCTGGCCGCTGCCCGCGGGCCGGCATTACCGGGCGCCGGACGCTAGACGATGCGCGAATACTGCGCCTGGGTGCGGCGTTCACGCAGGTGCCGATCAAACACCATGGCCACCGCGCGCACGAAATACCAGCCCAGGCCGCTGACCTGCAGCCCATCGGGCCGGCACTGCACCAGCCCCATGCCGGCCAGGTTTTGCAGCGCCTGCAGTTCGTCGGCGAAATAGGATGCGAACGCGATGCCGTGCGCTTGCTCAACGGCGCGGAAATCCAGCCCGCCCTGGCACATGATGCCCATGATGACGTCGCGGCGCAGCAGGTCGTCGGCGCTCATGAGCAGGCCGCGCTCGACCGCGAACTCGCCCTGGTCGATGCGCGCGTAGTAGTCGTCCAGGGTCTTGGCATTCTGGCTGTAGGTGGCGCCCACGCGCCCGATAGCCGATACGCCCAGGGCGATCAGGTCACGGTCGGGCTGGGTGCTGTAGCCCTGGAAATTGCGGTGCAGGCGCCCCGCCCGCTTGGCCTGGGCCAGTGCGTCATCGTGCAAGGCGAAGTGGTCCATGCCGATGTAGTCGTAGCCGGCATCCAGGAAGCGCGCAATGGCCGATCCCAGCAGCGCGATGCGCGTCTCGCCGTCGGGCAGTTCGGCCGGCAGGATGCGCCGCTGCGCCTTGAAGCGTTCCGGCAGGTGCGCGTATCCGTACAGCGCGATTCGGTCGGGCCTCAGGCCGCACACCTGTTCCAGCGTGCGCGCGAATGATTCGGCGGTCTGCAGGGGCAGGCCGTAGATCAGGTCCATGTTCACCGACGCGTAGCCCAGCCGCCTGGCACTGTGCATCAGGTCGCGCACGCTTTCGTACGACTGTATGCGATGCACGGCGCGCTGCACCGCAGGGTCGAAGTCCTGCACGCCCAGGCTCAGGCGGTTGAAGCCCAGGCTGGCCAGGTGCGCCAGGCGCTCGGCCGTGGCGGTGCGCGGGTCGACTTCGACTGAGATTTCGGCGTCGGGCAGCAACTGGAAGTGGCTGCGCAATGCCGCCATCAGGCCATCGAGTTCGGCATCGGACAGGAAGGTGGGCGAGCCCCCGCCGAAATGCAGCTGCGATACCGGCACGCCACGGCCGACCAGGCTGCTGTGCAAGGCCATTTCACGCTGCAGGGCATCCAGGTAGCGCGCCGCGCGCTCGTGGTGGCGCGTGATGACCTTGTTGCAGGCGCAGTAGTAGCACAGCGACTCGCAAAAAGGAATGTGCACGTACAGCGACAGCGGGCCGCGCTCCGTGTCCTGCGCGCGACAGGACAGCGCCTGGCGGTAATGCGCGGGCCCGAAGCTGGCGTCGTAGCGGTCTGCGGTGGGATAAGAGGTGTAGCGCGGGCCGTTCTTGTCGAGCCGGGCCAGGATGTCGCGCGAGAATAAAGGCGGGGAATGCATGAATCGATTATGCAAAGCGGCGCTGCCCGACACGTTGATTTTTCGCAAACAAACTGCAGATGAACACAGCAGTTGCGCTGCATCAAGCAGCTGGCCATAGCCAAGCACCGCGGGCTTTCTAACCACATGATGTAGTAGTAGCCTACCCGGACTAACACTACATGAAGTATCCGACCATGATGCCTCAAGAAATCCTCAAGCGCGACGGCCGCGTCGTCAGCTTCGACGGCGCCAAGATCGTCCATGCCATCGCCGCCGCCGGCCAGGCCACCGGCGAAGTCGACGCCGCCGCCGCCGAAATACTGGGCGCACGCGTGGCCGCGCGCCTGGCAGGCCACCTCCGCCCCGGCATCGAAACCATCCAGAACCTGGTCGAAGAGGCGTTGGTCGAGGCAGGCTGCTGGCATACGGCGCGCGCCTATATCGTCCATCGCGAACGCCACGCCCGCCTGCGTTCGCTGCAGCACACGCTGGTCGACGTCGAAAGCGCCATGGAAGAATACCTGGACCAGCGCGACTGGCGCGTCAATGCCAATGCCAACCAGGGCTACAGCCTGGGCGGCCTGATCCTCAACGTGGCCGGCAAGGTTACCGCCAACTACTGGCTGTCCCATGTATACAGCCCGGCCGCGGGCCAGGCCCACCGCGAGGGCGACATCCACATCCACGATCTCGACATGCTCAGCGGGTACTGCGCCGGCTGGTCGCTGCGGCAGCTGCTCACCGAAGGCTTCAACGGCATCCCCGGCAAGGTCGAAGCCACGCCGCCGCGCCACATGTCCGCCGCCATCGGCCAGATCGTCAACTTCCTGGGCACTCTGCAAAACGAATGGGCCGGCGCCCAGGCGTTCAGTTCGTTCGACACCTACATGGCACCGTTCGTGCGCCGCGACAACATGTCGTACGCCGAGGTCAAGCAGGCCATGCAAGAGCTCATCTACAACCTCAATGTGCCCAGCCGCTGGGGCACCCAGACGCCCTTCACCAACCTTACCTTCGATCTCACCTGCCCGGCCGACCTGCGCGAACAAGTTCCCTACATCGGCGGCCAGGAAATGCCGTTCAGCTACGGCGAGCTGCAGGTCGAAATGGACATGATCAACCGTGCCTACATCGAAGTCATGATGGCCGGCGACGCCAAGGGCCGGGTGTTCACGTTCCCCATCCCCACCTACAACATCACCGCCGATTTCGACTGGGACCACCCCAATACCGAGCTCCTGTTCGACATGACCGCCAAGTACGGCCTGCCGTACTTCCAGAATTTCCTGAATTCCGACCTCGAACCCCACATGGTGCGCTCGATGTGCTGCCGGCTGCAGCTCGACCTGCGCGAACTGCTCAAGCGCGGCAACGGCCTGTTCGGCTCGGCCGAGCAAACCGGCTCGCTGGGCGTGGTCACGGTCAACTGCGCGCGGCTGGGCTATCTGCATGCCGGCAACGAGCCCGCCCTGTTCCAGCGCCTGGACACCCTGCTTGAATTGGGCCGCGACGTCCTGGAAGTCAAGCGCAAGGTGGTGCAGCGCTACATCGACCAGGGCCTGTACCCCTACACCCGGCGCTATCTGGGCACGCTGCGCAACCACTTCAGCACGCTGGGCGTGAACGGCATCAACGAAATGGTGCGCAACTTCAGCGGCGATGCGTACGACCTCACCACGCCCCAGGGGCACGCGCTGGCCGTGCGCCTGCTCGACCACGTGCGGGCCCGCATGACCGAATTCCAGGAAACCACCGGGCATCTGTACAACCTCGAGGCCACGCCGGCCGAAGGCACCACCTACCGCTTCGCCCGCGAAGACCGCAAGCGCTGGCCCGATATTCTGCAGGCGGGCACCGATGCCCAGCCCTACTACACCAATTCCAGCCAGTTGCCGGTGGGTCACACCGACGACCCCTTCCATGCACTGGCCATGCAGGAAACCCTGCAAAGCAAGTACACCGGCGGCACGGTGCTGCACCTGTACATGAATGAAGCCGTGTCCTCGGCCAGAGCCTGCCGCCAACTGGTGCGGCGCGCGCTCGAGAACTTCCGCCTGCCCTACATCACGATCACTCCCACGTTCTCGATCTGCCCCACCCACGGATACCTGTCCGGCCGGCACGAGTTCTGCCCCAAATGCGATGCCGAACTGCTCTCCCGGCAGCAGGCATGCAGCCACGGCTAGGCGCCCGCGCGCCCGGCATCGCGGGTCCGGCATCGCCCGGCCCGCTTCTTTTCTCCCACAGGAGCTCTCATGCAAACCGTAACCGCTGCACCCTCCATGCCCCTCGATGACAGCCAGCGCGTGCGCTGCGAAATCTGGACGCGCGTCATGGGCTATCACCGCCCGGTCACCTCGTTCAATACCGGCAAGCAGGGCGAATTCAATGAACGCCGCTTCTTCTCCGAACAACGCACCGCCTGAGGCCAGCGGCGCCGCTCCCCGATGGGCCGCGGCGCCGGCGCCCATGCTGGCAGTGTCGCGCGGCGAGCCCTCCATTGGGGGCATCGTGCCTTATTCCAGCGTCGACTGGCCCGGCATGCTGGCCTGCGTAGTATTCATTGCCGGATGCCCCTGGCGCTGCAGTTATTGCCACAACCCACACTTGCAAGTACGCGGCGGCCACTACGACTGGAACGCGGTGCTCGAATTCCTGGGTGGCCGGCAGGGCCTGCTCGACGCAGTGGTCTTCTCGGGCGGCGAACCGCTCAGCGAGCCCCGCCTGCCACAAATGGTGCGCGCAGTCAGGGCGCTGGGGTTCCGCGTGGCGCTGCATACGGCGGGCATCTACCCATCGCGCCTGCGCGGCCTGTTGCCCAGCCTCGACTGGGTAGGGTTCGACGTCAAGGCCGACGCCGCAGGCCACGATGCCCTCACCGGCCGCACAGGCACCTACCCGGCCGCCCAGGCCTGCCTCGATGCGCTGCTCGCCAGCCGCACCGACTTCGAATGCCGTACCACCTGGCACCCCGACTGGCTGGCCGAGCCCGCCCTGCTCGACCTGGCGCGCGATCTCGCCCGGCGCGGCGTGCGCCATTACGCGGTGCAAAACCATCGCCCTTCGCCCGGCGCCGCCCCGTCCGCCACGCTCAGCGCCGCCGCCCTCGACGAACTCCGGGCGCTCTTTCCGCAATTCCTCTATCGCTAATACCTTGATATAGCGCAATACATAGCCGGGCCTCATCACCTACCGTTGCGCTATTGCCCAAATTAGGGATTCTGTATCCATGTGGTTCAAAACACTGACTCTCGCCGGCCGTGAGCTGCTACCCATCGTCCAAGGCGGCATGGGGGTAGGCATCTCGGCACACCGCCTGGCCGGCGCGGTCGCAAGCGAAAACGCCATCGGCACCATCGCCAGCGTCGACCTGCGCCATCACCACCCCGATCTGCTCGAAAAAACCATCAAGTGCCGCGACCGCGAAGCCATCGATCAGGCCAACCGCACGGCGCTCGACCGCGAAATCCAGGCCGCGCGCCAACTGTCGAACGGCCGCGGTCTGATTGCCGTCAACGTCATGAAAGCGGTGCGCGATCACGCGGCCCTGGTGAAGCAGGCCTGCGAAAGCGGCGCCGATGCCATCGTCATGGGCGCCGGCCTGCCGCTCGACCTTCCCGAAATGACGGCCGGCCACGACAAGGTCGCCCTCATTCCCATTCTGTCCGAAGCGCGCGGCGTCGCCGTCGTACTTAAAAAATGGCTTAAAAAGGGCCGGCTGGCCTCCGCCGTGGTCATCGAGCACCCCGCCCACGCGGGCGGCCACCTGGGCGCCAGCAAGCTGTCCGAACTGCGCGACGAACGCTTCAGTTTTGGCAAGGTGCTGGCCGAATGCCGGGCGCTGTTCGACGAACTCGGCCTCAACCGCGATGCGCCCAAGCTCATCGTGGCCGGCGGTGTTGGCAGCCATGACAAGGTCAGGCACTGGCTCTCTCACGGGGCCGATGCGGTACAAGTGGGCACGGCCTTTGCCGTCACCGAAGAAGGCGATGCGCACCAGAACTTCAAGCAGGTACTCATCGACGCCGACCCTTCCCAGCTCAAAGAATTCATCAGCGTGGCCGGCCTGCCGGCCCGTGCCGTGGCCACGCCCTGGCTCGTGCGCTACCTGCGCCAGGAAAAACGTCTGCAGGAAAACGCCAGGCCCGATCCGCGCCGCTGCACCCAGCGCATGGACTGCCTTACCCAATGCGGATTGCGCGATGGCCTGGCCCGCTTCGGACAATTCTGCATCGACCTGAAGCTGGCTGCTGCGGTGCGCGGTGAAGTCGACAAGGGGCTGTTTTTCCGTGGCGGCTCGAAGCTGCCCTTCGGCGGTGCCATACGCCCGGTGCGCGAACTTGTCGACTACCTGCTGCATGGCGTCATGCCGGCCAGCACGCCAACGGCGCCCGCCGGCAACACCGCTGCCGCGCTGGCCTGACTCCATCCCGACTACCGCTGCCCTACCGGGCAGCGGGCAAAAGCCTACCGTTGAGCGTCTGCGTCAGCGTCGGCAGCCAATTGCCGCGCCACGGTAGACACGATCTCCCACGCTGCCGCACGCTCGGCTTCGGTGCTGTCTTCGTGGTACCGCTTGGTAGCCCCGTACTGGTTCAACACCATGTGGCGCGTCGGTTCCACCCCTACGCGGGCCAGGCAAGCCCTGGTACACGCCAGCACGCAGCCATCTAATGCCAGAATGGGCCGACCGCTGCGCGCCCGCTTCACCAGCATGGGCACGCCTCCGCCCACGCCGCTGATGCATGACATTTCCGCCGCAGCCTCATGGTCCAGCCGTACGGCCAGGTAATTGGCCAACTGCGCCACGCTGGAACAGCCCGAACACGAATAGACCAGGGGCAAGGTCGGGTCAGGTGCATTCATGGCGTCAGGCCTCCGCGCCCACGCGGCGCAGCCAGCCGGGCCGCTCGGTGGCATCCAGCCAGTTCTTCACAATCAACCCCAGCTCGGTATCACCCGCAATGCGCAGGCGGCGCTGGAAAAACAACGTGTCGGCATCCGAAGTGCCACGCAGCAATGCCGCGAAATCACCCAGCGAGGCTCCCAGTTCGAGATCGACATCGGCAGCCCACAACGGCCGGAAGCGCCCCAGCCGGCAGGTAAAGCAGCTGCGCAATCCGAGGTCTTCGACTTTGATGGCAAAGCGCTTGCCTTCGATTTCGGCTGGCGGCTGCAGCCACTTGAAGTGGCGGGCGATTTCCAGGCCCAGCGCAAAATGCGCCGAAACCAAGGGGGCTGGCAGCAGACGGTCAAGACGTGACACCACGGCGGTAATGCGGTTCATGGTTAGATTTCCAGGTAATCGATGCCGGCCTTGCCGTGCCAATAACCGTTGCAGCGGCCGATGCCCTCGGGCGGCGCTACCGGCTGCGGCGGCAAACCCTGGCGTATGTGGTCGAGCGCGGCCACGGCCTGCAAGGTATTCTGCGACTGCGGGCTGACGCGCAGCACGTCGACGCCCATGGCAGCGAGCTCGCTGGCTTGGTCCAGAAGATCCAGGCACGCCGCCGATTGGGTCTGGATACCGTTGAATGCCAGAAACTGCTGCCCTTCGCGCGTTTGCACGGACAGGCCGTCGGGATGCTCGATACAGCGGAATTCGCAGGCGTCTTTTTTCAGGCGAAAATGGCGCGCGGTGAAGCAGCGGGCCGAAAAGGCCAGAGGCAGGCGGCCCCACACCATGACTTCGGTTTGCAGGCCCGGCGGCCGCTCTTGCAGCAGGCAAAGCAGTGTGTCCCGATCCATTTCAACTGGCACCACGACGCGCAGGGCGCCTTGCCCGGCCAGCCAGGCCAGCGTGTCGCCGTGGTACGCATTGATGTGCGGGCCCGCCACGAAATGGCGCCCCTTCAGGTGGCGCAGCGCGCCGATCTCACCGGCCTCGAGCAGGAAATCATCGTGTTCGCACAGGCGCCGCAAGGCATGCGCGTCGGCGCTGGTTTCGATGAGAGTCTGGCTGGACAACACCACGGTCTTGCCCGCGTCGCGCAATGCGCGGGCGAGCTCCAGCCAGTCGGCCGCGCGCAGTTCGTGGCGGCGGCTACAGACGGTTTCGCCCACGTAGACGATGTCGACGGGGCTGTCGATAGCGGCGGCGTAGAAGTCCAGCACGGTGCGCCGGGGCCAGTAGTACAGCAACGGGCCTAGTGAAATCTGATACGGCATGAAAGTCATTTCCAGGGACGATCGAAGGCGCCTTGCGTGACCTGGGCCCCTTCGGCATGGCGGGCCAATGCAGTCAGCCAGTCGGGCTTGACGGAATAGCGTGCCGCATCAGCCTGCACGGCGTCGAGCGCTGCGCGCAAGGTGGCCACCACCTGGCCAACATACGCGGGGCTGCGTTGGCGCCCTTCAATTTTGACGGCCGACACGCCCATGGCCAGAATGGCCGGCAACAGCCCCAGCGCGTTGAGACTGGCGGGCTCCTCAATGGCATAGTCGGCCTGGCCCTCGACTTCGAAACGGCCTTTGCACAAAGTGGGATAGGCAGCCGGCTCGCCCTGCGCATAGCGGTCGATCAGGATGCCGTTCAGGCGGGCGTCAAGGCCGCTTCCGGTTTCGTACCAGCGCACGGCATGGGCCGGCGAACACACCCCTTTGTTGTTGGGCGAATCACCCGTGGCATATGACGACAGCAGGCAGCGGCCTTCGGCCATGACGCACAGGCTGCCGAAACCGAAGACTTCGATCTCGACCGAAGTCTGGGCGCAGATCTTGCCGATTTCGGCCATGGTGAGCACCCGCGGCAGCACGACGCGGCTGATGCCGAACTGCTCGCGCATCAGCTCGATGGCGTCGGCATGGGTGGCCGAGCCCTGCACCGACATGTGCAGGCGCAGGCCCGGATAACGGTCGCGCGTATAGGCCATGAGGCCGGGGTCGGCCATGATGACTGCGTCGGCCTGCAGGGCATGGGCCGCGTCGACAGCGGCGCGCCATTCGTGGGTGCGGCCGGCCTGCGGGAAGGTGTTGATGGCGAACAGCACCCGGCGCCCCATGGCATGGGCCAGGTCGACACCGGCACGGACATCGGTTTCGGTGAAGTTCAGGCCGGCAAAATTGCGGGCGTTCGTGGCGTTTTTCAGCCCCAGGTATACGGCGTCGGCGCCGGCGTTCAGGGCGGCCTTCAGGGCGGCCAGGCTGCCGGCGGGAGCCACCAAGTCTAGAGTAGAGGTGCGCGTTTCCATGCGGCAGTGTAGGAGTCAGTCCTACCCTTTTGCCTTGTCACAGATCAAGGCCTGCCGGCCGGCTCTGCCGCGCCATAGCCGGCCGCGACATCCGGCCTGCTCAATAGCCGCGATCGCGCGCAACCACGCCCGTCAGCGGCTCGCCGCGCATGAAGCGGCCGATCTTGTCGGCCACCTGGGCGATTGTTTCGCGCCGCAGGCTCAAGGCCGCCACATGGGGCGTGATAGTGACACGCGGATGACGCCAGAACGGATGATCTGCGGGCAGCGGCTCCTGGCGGAATACATCCAGAGTGGCCCCGTGCACATGGCCGGATTCGAGCAGGGCCAGCAGGTCTTCTTCCACCAGGTGCTGGCCGCGGCCCATGTTCACCAGGTAGGACTGCGGCAGCAATTGCTGCAGGGTGTCGCGGCGCAGGATGTCGCGGGTTTCTTCGGTAAGGGGCAAAGTATTGATCAGCACGCGAGTGCGTGCCAGGAATGCCGGCAGCCGCTCGACCCCGGCAAAGCCCTGCACACCGGCCGGCACCTTGCCGCTGCGCGACCATCCGGCCACCGGGTAATCCAGCGCCGCCAGCGTCTGCGCAACGCGTGTGCCCATTACCCCGGTGCCCAGCACACCGATGGGCCACTGCGTGCGGTCGAGTTCGGGCAAAGGCTGCCACACCCCTGCCCGCTGCTGCGTGGCATAGGCATCCAGCTGCCGGCTGGCGCGCACCACGGCCCAGACAGCATATTCAGCCATCTGCACGGCCATGCCGGCGTCTTCCAGCCGCACAATGGGCAGGTCGGCCGGCAGCGAAGGCAGTTTGAACAAGGCATCGACGCCTGCGCCCAGATTGAACACCGCGCGCAACTTTCGCTCGCGCTCGAACAACTCCGCCGGAGGCCCCCACACCACTGCGACGTCGGCATCCTGGGCCGGCAAATCAGGCCGCCACAGCACGATCTCGGCGCCCGGCAGCGCCGCGGCCAGCGGGTCGATCCATTCGTGCGGCGTGATTTCGTGGCTGGAGGCAAAAACGATTTTCATGGCGGATGATGTCGAGTCTGAAGGGGTGAATACGGCCGGGTTGCGGATGGGCCGCCGCCTGCCGCGCTCTGATGATGATATAACAGGCTCAATCGGCGGCCGGCGCGCCGCCCCGACCACTTCCCAGGCCAGGCCCATGACCACACTGAACGATACCCAGCTGCGCGATGTGCAATACCAATTGCACCCCTACACCAATGCCGTCGCGCACCAGCGCACCGGCCCGATCGTGATCGACCGCGGCGAAGGCGTGTATGTCTACGATGATCAGGGCCGCCGGTACCTGGAAGGCATGGCCGGCCTGTGGAGCGTGGCGGTCGGCTTCGGCGAGCAGCGGCTGGTCGACGCGGCCGCGCGCCAGCTGCAGAAGCTGCCGTATTACCACACCTTCACGCACAAATCGCATGCGCCGGCCATCGAACTGGCCGAGCGCCTGGTGGGCTACACCGGCGGGCGCATGGCCAAGGCCTTTTTCACCAACTCCGGCTCGGAAGCCAACGATACCGTCATCAAGCTGGTGTGGTACTACAACAATGCGCTGGGCCGCCCCGACAAGAAAAAGATCATTGCGCGCCAGCGCGGCTATCACGGCGTGACAGTAGCATCTGCCAGCCTGACCGGTCTGGCCGGCAACCATAAAGATTTCGACCTGCCGCTGGCGCGCATCCTGCACACGGCATGCCCGCACCACTACCGCAACGGGCTGTCCGGCGAATCCGAGGAAGACTACGCCACCCGCCTGGCCGGCGAACTCGAGTCCCTGATCCTGCGCGAAGGGCCGGAAACGGTCGCCGCTTTCATCGGCGAGCCGGTCATGGGTGCCGGCGGCGTGATCGTGCCGCCGCGCACCTATTGGCAGAAAATCCAGGCCGTGTGCCGCAAATATGATGTGCTGGTCATTGCCGACGAGGTCATCACCGGATTCGGGCGCCTGGGCCAGCGCTTCGGCAGCGACGTCCTGGGCATCGAGCCCGACATCATGGTGCTGTCCAAGCAGATCACCTCGTCATACCAGCCGCTGGGCGCGGTGCTGCTGAACGCCAAAGTGGCCGATGCCGTGGCCGCCCACAGCGGTCGGCTGGGCACTTTCGGGCACGGCTATACCGCCAGCGGCCACCCCGTGGCCACCGCCGTGGCCCTGGAAAACCTGGCCATCATCGATGAGCGCGGCCTGATCGAGCACGCGGCCGAGATGGGGCAACTGCTGCAACAAGAACTGCGCGCCCTGGCAGATCACCCGCTGGTCGGCGAGGTACGCGGCCTGGGCCTGATTGCCGGCGTCGAACTGGTGGCCGACAAAGCCAGCCGCCGCCCATTCGACCCGCTGGGCAAGGCCGGCGGGCATGCCTACGAGCGGGCGCACGCGCACGGCTTGATCGTGCGTGGCATCCAGGACACGGTGGCATTCTGCCCGCCCCTGATTATCGAAGCCGCGCAAGTCCGCGACATGGTGCAGCGCTTCGCCGCGACGCTGGACGATGTCAGCGCCTTCGTAGGCTAGCGCCGCCGCGACCCCAGCAGCGAACCGAGCACGCCCCGCACAAGCTGGCGCGCCAGCGTGCGCACCGTGCTTTTGGCCACCGACTGCACGACGCCGTCGCGCCGGCCGCCTCGCGGGCCGGTAGAGCCGAACAGCACATCGTTCAGTTCGCCCATCAGCCCTCCGGACTCCTCGGCGCCAGACCCCTTGGACGAGCCGCCCGCGCCATTCGGGCGGCCGGCCGGCGCCGCGGCAGCCGGCGCGTCGGCGCCGGCACGGGCGCTCAGCACCTCGTAAGCAGACTCGCGGTCCACCGTCTGCGCGTACTTGCCCGCCATGGCGGCGTCCTGCAGCGCCTTGCGCTCGGCGTCCGTGGCAGGACCGATGCGGCTGCCCGGCGGCAGTATCCAGGCCCGTTCGGTGGGGACCGGCCGCCCCTTGGCGTCCAGCAGCGACACCAGCGCCTCGCCCACTCCCAGCTCGGTGATGGCGCCCTCGATGTCCAGGCCAGGGTTCGGCCGCATGGTCTGCGCCGCGGTCTTGACGGCTTTCTGGTCGCGCGGCGTGAATGCTCGCAGCGCGTGCTGGACCCGGTTGCCCAACTGGCCCAGCACCGAATCCGGGATGTCCAGGGGGTTCTGGGTCACAAAGTAAACCCCCACCCCCTTGGAACGCACCAGCCGGACCACTTGCTCGATCTTGTCCAGCAAGGCCTTGGGCGCGTCGTCGAACAGCAGGTGCGCCTCGTCAAAGAAAAACACCAGCTTGGGCTGCTCGCGGTCGCCGACTTCGGGCAGTTTTTCGTACAAATCGGCCAGCAGCCACAGCAGGAACACGCCATACAGGCGCGGCGACTGCATCAGCTTGTCGGCCGCCAGGATATTGACGATGCCCCGGCCCTGCGCGTCGGCGCGCATCAGGTCGTTGACATCGAGCATCGGCTCGCCGAAGAACTGCTGAGCTCCCTGGGACTCCAGCGTCAACAGGCTGCGCTGGATGGCGCCGACGGACGCCGAGGACACATTACCGTAGCGGGTCTTGAGCTCGGCCGCCCGGTCGGCCACGTTCTGCAGCATGGCGCGCAGGTCTTTCAGGTCCAGCAGCAACTGGCCTTCGTCGTCGGCCACCCGGAACACCAGCGTCAGCACCCCTTCCTGGGTATCGTTGAGTTCGAGCATGCGCGACAGCAGCAAGGGCCCCATATCGGACACCGTGGCCCGCACGGGCAGCCCCTGCTCGCCGAACACGTCCCACAGCACCGTCGGGCTGGCGTCCCAGGCTGGCTCGGGCAGGCCCAGGGTCTTCAAGCGCTCCTGCAGTTTGGGCGAGGCGGCCCCTGCCTGGGAAATGCCGGTCAGGTCGCCTTTGACATCGGCCATGAATACGGGGGTGCCGATACGCGAAAATGCCTCGGCCAGCACTTGTAACGTAACCGTCTTGCCCGTGCCCGTGGCGCCGGTAATGCATCCGTGACGGTTGGCCAGCGCAGGCAGCAGGGCCAGGCGGGCCTTGGCGTTCTGGGCAACGATAATGGGATCGGGCATGGCGGCTCTCCAGGCGGCGCAAAAAATGGTGCCACAAGTGTATTGCGTGTGCCGCCGGTTGTGGATACAAACCCGCACAATCCGGCAACGTGGCCCGCCCAACCACGGTAAAATGCCCATTTTGCGTATATCACTTCTGGGACATCATGGCCGGACACAGCAAATGGGCCAATATCCAGCACCGCAAGGGCCGCCAGGACGCCAAGCGGGGCAAGCTCTGGACCAAAATCATTCGTGAGATCACCGTCGCGGCGCGGGCCGGCGGCCCCGACCCGGACAGCAATCCGCGTCTGCGCATGGCCTGGGACAAGGCCACCGACGCCAACATGCCCAAAGACAACGTCCAGCGCGCCATCCAGCGCGGTGCGGGCGGCGCCGACGGCGCCAACTATGAAGAAGTCCGCTACGAGGGCTATGGCGTGGGCGGCGCGGCGGTCATCGTCGACTGCATGACCGACAACCGCACCCGCACCGTGGCCGAAGTCAGACACGCATTCGCCAAGAACGGCGGCAACCTGGGGCAAGAAGGCTCGGTGGCCTTCATGTTCAAGCATTGCGGGCAATTCGTGTTCGCGCCCGGCACCGCCGAAGACGCCGTCATGGAAGCCGCCCTCGAAGCCGGCGCCGAAGACGTCGCCACCGATGACGAAGGCGTCATCGAAGTCATCTGTGCGCCGACCGACTACGCCGCGGTGCGGCAGGCATTCGAGGCGGCCGGCCTGAAGGCCGAGGTCGAGGGCATCATCATGAAGCCCCAGAACGAAACCGAACTCACCGGCGAAGATGCCGTGAAAATGCAGAAACTGCTCGACGCCCTGGAAAGCCTGGACGACGTACAGGAAGTCTGTACCACGGTCGTCTTCGACGAAGCGCAATGACCCCAGCGGCACGGCGGGCTCGCCGTGCCGGCCCCCCGTGCCATGGCCGCTGCGATACGGCGCCATAGCCACTTTAAGAAGCAATAGAACATGAAACTCCTGGTAATCGGCTCTGGCGGCCGCGAACACGCCCTGGCCTGGCGCCTGGCCCGCTCCCCTCGCGTCCACAAGGTCTTCGTGGCACCGGGCAACGGCGGCACCGAACAAGGCGACCTGCTGCACAACGTGCCGTTCACCAGCCCCGAAGAACTGGCCGATTTTGTCGAACGCGAAGGCGTTTCGCTGACGGTGGTCGGCCCCGAGGCGCCCCTGGCGGCGGGCGTGGTAGATGTGTTTCGCGCACGCGACCTGAAAATCTTCGGCCCCACCAAGGCGGCCGCTCAACTCGAAAGCTCGAAAGACTACGCCAAGTCATTCATGGTGCGCCACCGCATTCCCACCGCGCGCTACGAAACCTTCACCGACCCGGCCAAGGCGCACGCCTACATCGACCAGCAAGGCGCGCCCATCGTCATCAAGGCCGACGGCCTGGCCGCCGGCAAGGGCGTCGTGGTGGCTGCCGATCTCGAGCAGGCTCACGCCGCGGTCGACACCATGCTAGGCGACGGCAGCCTGGGCCAGGCCGGCGCCCGCGTGGTCATTGAAGAGTGCCTGGTCGGCGAAGAAGCCAGCTTCATCGTCATGGTCGACGGCCGCAATGTCCTGGCGCTGGCCACCAGCCAGGATCACAAGCGCCTGCAAGACGGCGACGCCGGCCCCAACACCGGCGGCATGGGCGCCTACTCGCCGGCCCCCATCATCACGCCTGAACTGCACCACCGCATCATGCGCGAGATCATCCTGCCCACGGTGCAGGGCATGGCGCGCGATGGTATTCCCTACACCGGTTTCCTGTATGCGGGGCTCATGATCGCACCCGGCGACGATCCCGACCGCTCCATCAAGACACTCGAATTCAACTGCCGCATGGGAGATCCGGAAACCCAGCCCATCATGATGCGGGTCAAGAGCGACCTGCTCGATGCGCTGGAACACGCCGTCGACGGCACGCTCGACCAGGCCGACATCATCTGGGACCGCCGCACGGCGCTGGGCGTGGTGCTGGCCGCGCACAACTATCCCGGCACGCCCCGCAGCGGGGACATCATAGCCCCGCTGCCTGCCGACACCGAAGAATGCGCCATTTTCCATGCCGGCACCCGGCGCGAAGACGACCAGCTCAAAACCTCCGGCGGCCGCGTACTGTGCGTCACCGCGCTGGGCGATTCAGTGCGCATGGCGCGTGAACGCGCCTATGCCGCGGTCGATGCGGTCCAGTTCGACGGGCGTCAGTACCGCACCGACATCGGCTGGCGGGCACTCAAGCCTTCGCAACAGAAAGCCAAGCCGCAAGCTTGAAATCGCAGGCGTCACCATGAGCGCAGTTCCGGTTTCCGACGTCCATGCCTATCTCACGGGCTTGCAGGCAAGCATCGTCCAGGCGCTGGAACAGGCCGGCGGCGAGGCCTTTCGCACCGATACCTGGCAGCGTCCCGAAGGCGGAGGCGGCGTATCGCGGTTGATCGAAGACGGCCAGTTGCTCGAGCGCGCCGGCGTGCTGTTCAGCCACGTGCACGGTACGCGCCTGCCGCCCTCGGCCAGCGCTCATCGGCCCGAACTCGCGGGCCGATCGTGGCAAGCCATGGGAGTATCGCTGGTCTTGCATCCGCGCAACCCCTATGTGCCCACCACACACATGAACGTGCGCATGTTCGTCGCGGCGGCACGGCCAGGGCACAATGAAAACGATGTCTTCTGGTTCGGCGGGGGGCTCGATCTCACCCCTTATTACGCTTTCGAAGACGACGCCCGCCACTTCCACCAGGCCTGCCGCGCCGCGCTCGATCCACACGGGCCTTCGTATTACCCGCAATACAAGCGCTGGTGCGATGAATACTTCTATCTGAAGCATCGGCAAGAAATGCGCGGTATCGGCGGCATTTTCTTCGACGACCTCAACGAGCCCGGTTTCGACACCTCGTTCGCCCTGCTGCGTTCGGTGGGTGACGCCTTCCTGCCAGCCTACCTGCCCATCGTGCAACGCCGCCGCGATACCTCCTACACGCAGGTGCAGCGCGATTTCCAGGCCTATCGACGCGGCCGGTATGTCGAATTCAACCTGGTCTTCGACCGCGGCACATTGTTCGGCCTGCAATCGGGCGGACGCACCGAATCCATTCTGCTGTCGATGCCGCCCATGGCACAGTGGCGCTACGATTGGCAGCCCGCGCCCGGCACCCCTGAAGCCGCGTTGGCGGGCTTCCTGCAACCACGGGATTGGGCGTGAAGCGCATCGGCCTGCTGGGTGGCAGCTTCGACCCGGTGCACCTGGCGCATCTGGCGCTGGCCCGCGCAGCGCTCGATGAGCTGCGCCTGGACGCCGTGCAGTTCATCCCTGCGGCCAACCCGTGGCAGCGGGCGCCCCTGCGGGCGGCAGCCGGACACCGCCTGCGCATGATCGAACTGGCCATCGACGGCCAACCCCGATTGTCGGCGAACCCCATCGAACTCGAGCGCGGCGGCGCCACCTACACCATCGACACCGTGCGCGCCCTGCCCGCCGACGCCCGTTATGTGTGGCTGCTGGGCGCCGACCAACTGGCCAATTTCTGCACCTGGCACCAATGGCAGGCCATCGCCGAACGCGTAGACCTGGCGGTGGCAACCCGCCCCGGCACGCCGCTGGCGCCGCCGGCTGAACTTGCCGCCTGGCTGGCGGCGCATCGCCGCAGTCTGGCCCAGCTGCCGTTCACTCCAATGGCGATATCGGCCTCCGACATCCGCAGCCGACTGGCGCGCGGCGATTCCACCGCCGGCCTGCTGCCGCCGGCAGTTGCCCGCTATATCGCCCGGCACGGCCTGTACCGCTAGCATCGCCCCCTGGGCCCAAGCCTCCCTGTCCGGCGGGTTATATTTGCGAACATGGATATACAGAAACTACAACGTGCCGTCATCGACGCCCTGGAAGACGTGAAGGCGCAGGATATCAAGGTCTTCAACACGACCCATCTCACCAGCCTGTTCGACCGCGTGGTCATCGCCAGCGCGACCTCCAACCGGCAGACCCGCGCCCTGGCCTCCAGCGTGGCCGATCGCGGCCGCGCGCTCAAGCTCGGCGGCATCAAGGTCGAAGGCGAAGACACCGGCGAATGGGTGGTGGTCGATCTGGGCGATATCGTGGTGCACATCATGCAGCCGGCTATCCGCCAGTACTACAACCTGGAAGAGATCTGGGGCGATAAGCCGGTGCGCGTCAAGCTGCTGCCGGGCTCGGGCTCAATGCCCGCCACAGGCGCCCTGGCTGACACCGGCGGCCCCGACGCCTGATACCGCGTGAAGCTGATCATTATCGCCGTGGGCAACCGCATGCCCGCCTGGGTCGAGACGGCCTGGGACGATTACGCCAAGCGCCTGCCTCCCGACTGCGCGCTCGAGCTGCGGGAAATCAAGCCCGAGCCCCGCACCACCGGCAAGACTCCCGCACAGATGATGGCCGCCGAAGCACGCCGTATCGAAGCGGCTATTCCCGCGGGCTCGCTGCGGCTGGCCCTGGATGAACGCGGCCGCGACCTGACCACCATGGCGCTGTCGCAGCGGCTGGAGCAATGGCGCGCGGGCGGGCGCGATGTCGTCTTCCTGGTGGGGGGGCCCGATGGGCTGGACGACACCCTGAAAAACGCCTGTGACGGCCAGATCCGTCTGTCCTCGTTGACGCTGCCCCATCCGATGGTGCGAGTGGTGCTGGCCGAACAGCTGTACCGCGCCTGGGCGATCCTGGCCAACCATCCCTATCACCGCGCCTGAGTCCTGCCCATGGCCCCTGTCCCCGATCCCGCCAGCGCGCCGCGCCTGTACCTGGCCTCGGCCAGCCCACGCCGCCGCGAGCTGCTTGCCCAGATCGGGCTGGCGCATACGGTGCTGCAGGTGCCCGCGCCGCCGGGCGACGACGAACCGCAGCATGCGGGCGAAGCCGCGGCCGACTATGTGCGCCGCACAGCACGGGACAAGGCCGAACGCGGCCGCCGGTGGATGGCCGCACAGCAATTGCCCGTCTTGCCTGTACTGGCGGCTGATACCACGGTGATCCTGCGAGGCGAAGTGCTGGGCAAGCCGGCCGACCGCGCCGATGCCACGCGCATACTGACCCGCCTGTCGGGCAGCCTGCACGCCGTGCACACAGCGGTGACGCTGTGGCACGCCGGGCAACTGCACGAAACTGTCTCCATATCCGAAATCCGCATGCGCGAACTCACCGCAGAAGAGATCGCACACTATTGCGACAGCGGCGAACCTTATGGCAAGGCCGGCGCATACGGCATCCAGGGCCTGGCAGGCACCTTCATCGCCCACCTGTCGGGCAGCTACAGCGGCGTCATGGGACTGCCGCTATACGAAACGGCTGGCCTGCTGCGCCGCGTGGGCATCCTGCTGCCCTGAACGGACAGGCGCCGCCTGCAACACCTTGACGCACGCCAGAGCAACTTCGCCCGGCGACACCGCCTGGATATCGATGCACCCCAGCGGCGGGCAGACGTTTGCAGAATACGGGCGGGCCCAGAACCATTCGGGATTCGATTCATTGAATACCCCCACATAGGGTACGCACACCCCTTGCCCGATATGTGACGGCCCGCAGTCGTTAGCCACAATCAGGCGGGCACCGAGCATCAGCGCTGCCAATTCGGGAATCGAACGGCCGCTGGCCAGCTCGAAATCGCCTCGACCCAGCGCCTGCAGCTCGGCCTGCTCAGCGGATTCGGCCGGCCCCAGCACGAAAGTAAAACGTGCCTGCTCGCCCAGGCGGGCTTTCAGCAAATCTGCCAGGGCGACGAAGTTCCTGATGCCCCATCGCTTGAAATCTCCGTCTCCGCCGCCAGGAATCAGGACAACATCGGCAGCGGCCGGCGCTCCGGGAGCCAACGCCGCGATTTCCTCAAAGCAGCGCCGCACCGTCGTCTCGGCCTGTACCGGCTGGTAAGTATTCAGCAGATACAAATTAGCCAGGCCGATATATTCGTTGATGTTCTTGCGCCAAGCGTGGGTCCAGACAAAATCTAGCACCCGGCTGTTGATGAAACCCAGCCTCGCCTTGGCCCGGCGCAACAGGCTGATCAGGCCATAGCGTTCGCTGCTGTGGTGCAGGCACACCACCATGTCGGCCCGCCAGGGGGTGGCACGCAGTGCCGCCGACAGGCTCTTGGCTTCGATGCAGTCATCCACCCAGGGCAGCAGCCGGTAAAAAGCGGAAACTTCATGCTGCGCCACAACCCGCAACTTCGCTTGCGGCCACCATTGTTTCAACTGATAGAGCGTGGGAAAAGAAACGATCTGGTCACCGAATTTTGGCCGGCTGCGGATATGGACCACAATATCTTGCATAGGCGCGGGCATATCCCCAGCGGGGCAGTCAGAACGAAGGCAATTCTAGCTTCGCGCCACGTCGAATTTTCGTTGAATATGAACAAACGGTTAGATTTCTGCACTAGCGCAAACCGCTGAACATGGGCAAACCGTCCGATCTACCCTGCCATGGTTATCCGTTGTTAACCGTTTCCCCAAAGACAAAACCCCAGCACGAGGTTGTGCTGGGGTTTTGCGGGATAAGAGCCTGACGATGACCTACTTTCACAGACGGGAAGTCCACTATCATCGGCGCGAAGGCGTTTCACTGTCCTGTTCGGGA
>Ga0222427_100505_pt1 | contig 55773 bp, 49 predicted proteins | sample 2B20Ametagenome_FD_182890 | JGI IMG/M metagenome (GOLD analysis project Ga0222427, IMG submission 182890) | Enriched microbial communities from leaf-cutter ant dump, University of Wisconsin, Madison, United States - 2B20A (version 2) | ecosystem: Environmental > Terrestrial > Nest > Insects nest... | reverse complement strand
GCCAGGTGAAGTAGCCGCCGAGCACCAGGGCCATGGCGCCGGCCGGCACCACGGCGAGCAAGAGCACGCGAGTCCTGATTCCAAAACGATTCAGCACGCCCGATCTCCTGTGTCTGCGCGGCGCTGGATGGGAAGAAAGCTACCGCGAGTGTCGGCGTAATGCACTGTTTGTCTCTCCTGAGCGAACCGGGCTTTGTACTAGGGTCTGGTTGCCTGGGGGAAGTTATTGCTCAATAATCGCGCGATTGAGAATTGCTAGCAGCCGCCAATGAATCCCGACGTCATCCGAAACCCCAACATTCTCGCGATCGAGGACGATCCGGTACTGGGTGCTTATCTGCACGAGCAACTGGAGCGTAGTGGCTTTCTCGTGACCTGGTGCCGCAACGGTCGCGATGGTCTGGACCAGGCGCGCCAGCAGCACTTCGACGTGGTGCTGATGGATATCCTGCTGCCGGGCATGACCGGTCTCGACGCCCTGGTGCAGTTGCGCGAGCGCAGCGGCACGCCGGTGATAATGATGTCGGCCCTTGGCGCCGAGGCGGACCGCATCACCGGTTTCCAGCGCGGCGCCGACGACTACCTGCCCAAGCCGTTCAGCATGACCGAGCTGCGCGTGCGGATCGAGGCGATCCTGCGCCGGGTCGACCTGGAACGGCGCTATTCCCCTGTGGCCAAGGCCCCCGCCGGCGAGCTGCGCTTCGATGACGAGGTCAGCGATGTCTGTCATGAGGGCCAGTGGGCGGGCCTGACGCCCAGCGAATACCGGGTGCTCGACATTCTCCAGCGCAGCCCCGACGAGGTGCTGAGCAAGCCCTTCCTTTACCAGCATGTGCTGCAACGCGGTTATTCGCGCCACGACCGCAGCCTGGACATGCATGTCAGCCAGATCCGCCGCAAGCTCAAGGCCATCGGCTACCAGGAGCGCCAGGTGCGCACCGTGTGGGGCCAGGGCTACATCCTGAGCGCCGGCGAGGACCAGTGATTTGCCCAATCGTCATTCGCTGTTCTGGAAACTGGCGATCCTCATGGTGGGCTTCTGCCTGCTGCTGATCGGCCTGACCCTGTCGTGGGGTCGACAGATGGAGGTACGCAACGCCTACCTCGCGGCCGACGCCCGTGCCGTGCTGGAGGGCTATGCCGCCGAGGCCGAGCGGGCGCTGGAGAGCGGCGGCACCGCCGGCGTCGACCTGTGGCTGACCGGCATGCGCGAGCGCGAGCGCGGCTTTATCAGCGTGATCGGCCCCGACTTGCAACCCCTGGGCAGCCTGCCGCTGACCGATGCCGAAGTGGAGCGCCTGACCAACCTGCGCGGTGTCGATCGACCGGTCAGCCGTCACTCCAGCACCGCGCCGTGGATGCGCGTGCCGTTTCCCAACGACTCGGCCCTCGGCAGCCTGGTGATCGAGCTGCCCCGCCGACTGATTCCCGACCGCTGGAACCTGCTGTTCTGGCGCATGGTCACCAATGGCCTGATTCCCGGCCTGCTGACCCTGCTGTTCTGTGTCGGCCTGTACCGCATGCTGATCCGTCCGCTGCACCAATTGCGCGACCAGGCCAACGCCTGGCGCGCCGAGCGCCTGACCGCCCGGGTAGCCAGCACCACCACCAGCCGCCATGACGAGTTCGGTGAGCTGGGGCGTGCCTTCGACGACATGGCCGAGCGCCTGCAAGGCACCGTGGCCCTGCAACAGCAACTGCTGCGCGATCTTTCCCACGAGCTGCGCACGCCGCTGAGCCGCTTGCAGGTGGCCAGTGACAGCGAGGAAGACCCGACATGCCTGCGCGAGCGCCTGGGCCGCGAGGTCGAAGGCATGCAACGGCTGGTCGAGGATGCCCTGCAACTGGCCTGGCTGGATGCCGAGCGGGCGCCGCTGCCGTGCGAGCCGATCCAGATCGCCGCCCTGTGGGAAATGCTCTGCGAGGATGCCTGCTTCGAAACCGCCTGGCCGCGGGCCCAACTGCGTTGCGAGCTGGACGGCGACTGCTGGGTGATGGGCCATCTCAACAGCCTGGCCCAGGCCCTGGAAAACATCCTGCGCAATGCCATTCGCCATTCCCCGGCGGACGGCGTGATCCGCCTCGGCGGCCAGCACCAGGGCGAGTACTGGCTGCTGTGGCTGGAGGATGAAGGCGGCGGGGTGGCGGAAGCCGAGCTGGAGCGGATCTTCGCCGCCTTCACCCGTCTCGATGGTTCACGCCCCGGCGATGGCGGCTTCGGCCTGGGCCTGAGCATTGCCCGCAACGCCATGCAGCGCCAGGGCGGGCGCCTGTGGGCGCAGAACGGTGCGCGCGGCCTGCGCCTGAATTTCCACTTGCTGGCGGCCAGGCCAGAGGCTTATAGCAATCCGCTATAACGCGCGCATATTGCGTGATATGGGGCGCGACGGTTTGCCGGTATGATAGGCGGCCCCGTGAGTCTGGATTGCGAAAACGCCATGACCTTGCAGTACCCCACCATCGCCGATTGCGTCGGCAACACCCCTCTGGTTCGCCTGCAACGCATGGCCGGTGACACCAGCAACACGCTCCTGGTGAAGCTCGAAGGCAACAACCCGGCGGGTTCGGTCAAGGACCGTCCGGCGCTGTCGATGATCACCCGCGCCGAGCTGCGCGGCCAGATCAAGCCAGGCGACACCCTGATCGAGGCGACCTCCGGCAATACCGGGATCGCCCTGGCCATGGCGGCGGCGATCAAGGGCTACAAGATGATCCTGATCATGCCCGACAACTCCACCGCCGAACGCAAGGCGGCGATGACCGCCTATGGCGCCGAGCTGATCCTGGTCAGCAAGGAAGAGGGCATGGAAGGCGCGCGCGATCTCGCCGAGCGCCTGCGCGACGAGGGGCGCGGCCTGGTCCTCGACCAGTTCGGCAACGGTGACAATCCCGAGGCCCACTACGTCAGCACCGGCCCGGAAATCTGGCGCCAGACCGGCGGCAACATCACTCATTTCATCAGCTCCATGGGTACCACCGGCACCATCATGGGTTGCTCGCGTTACCTCAAGGAGCAGAAGCCCGAGATCCAGATCGTCGGCCTGCAACCGATGGAAGGTTCGGCCATCCCCGGCATCCGTCGCTGGCCGCAGGAATACCTGCCGTCGATCTTCGATGCCAGCCGCGTCGATCGCGTGGTCGACATGGCCCAGAGCGAGGCCGAGGACGTAACCCGTCGCCTGGCCCGGGAAGAGGGCATTTTCTGTGGCGTGTCTTCCGGTGGTGCGGTCGCGGCGATGCTGCGCCTGTCCCGCGAAGTGGAAAACGCGACCATGGTGGCGATCATCTGTGACCGTGGCGACCGCTATCTGTCGACCGGCCTGTTCGACGCGGATCGCTGATGTCCAAAGGTAAACGTAACGGCGGCCTGCGCTTCCAGCCGGCCGGCGGCAGCCGCGCGCCCCAGGTGCCGGCGGGCAAGAAACAGCGCCTGACGATCGAACGCCTGGCCGGCGACGGTCGTGGCATCGCTTTCGTCGAGGGCCGCACCTGGTTCGTCAGCGGCGCCCTGGGCGGCGAAGAGGTCGAGGCGCGGGTGCTCAACGCCCATGGCAAAGTGGTCGAGGCACGCCTGGAGCGGGTCTTCAGCGCCAGCCCGCAGCGGCGCGAGGCGCCGTGCCGGCACTTCGACCGTTGTGGTGGCTGCAACCTGCAACACCTGCCCCATGCCGATCAACTCGAACTCAAGCAGCGCCTGCTCGCCGAACAGCTGCAGCGGGTCGCTGGCGTCGTCCCCGAGCAATGGGCCGCACCGCTGAGCGGGCCGGAATTCGGCTATCGTCGCCGCGCCCGGGTCGCCGTGCGCTGGGACCAGAAAGCGAAAAAGCTGGAAGTCGGTTTCCGTGCCGAAGCCAGCCAGGACATCGTTGCCATCGACGACTGCCCGGTGCTGGTACAGCCCTTGCAGTCGGTGATGCGCCATCTGCCGTTGCTCTTGCAAAGCCTGGGCAAGCCACAGGTGGTCGGCCATGTCGAACTGTTCAGCGGTACGGCCCTGGCCATGTTGGTGCGGCACACCGCGCCGTTGGGCGAGGCTGACCTGGGCAAGCTGAAGGCGTTCTGTGTCGAAGCCGGCGTGCAACTGTGGCTGCAAGGCGAAGGCGAACCGGCACCAGTGGAACCCGATCACACCCTCGGTTTCGAACTGCAACCGTGGAACCTGACCCTGGCCTACCGTCCGGGCGATTTCGTCCAGGTCAACGCCGGGGTCAACACCGCAATGATCGAACAGGCCCTCGACTGGCTCGCCCCAAAGCAGGACGAGCGCGTACTGGACCTGTTCTGCGGCCTGGGCAATTTCGCCCTGCCGCTGGCGCAGAAGGCCGCCGAAGTGGTAGCGGTGGAAGGGGTGCAGGTGATGGTCGATCGCGCCGCCGCCAATGCCCTTGGCAATAATTTGAATAATGTTCGCTTTTTTCAGGCGGATTTATCCCACCCACTGGCAGCGTCCGGGTGGGCGGCGGAAGGCTTTTCTGCGGTACTCTTGGACCCACCGCGCGACGGTGCCTACGAGGTCGTCAGAAAAATCTCCGCACTGGGTGCGAAACGATTGGTCTATGTGTCGTGCAATCCGGCGACACTGGCCCGCGATACGCTTGAATTGATCAAGCAGGGTTACCGGTTAAAAAGGGCCGGGATCCTCGACATGTTCCCGCAGACAGCGCATGTCGAGGCCATGGCGTTATTCGAGGTGGGTTAGCTGTGCTGGCCGCCCGGTGTCGTGCCTTCATCGTTCATATGGCACGACACCCGAGTTTTCAGGCGCATCGAGCATGCGCTGCAGGAAAAGGTAAACAAAGATGGTACAGGTGAGAGTGCACCAGCCGGTCAACACCGACGGCAGTATCAATCTCGATGCATGGCTGGACCATGTGTGCAGCGTCGATGCGGCGCTGGACCGTGAAGCCCTGAAGATTGCCTGCGAGTTCGCCCAGGAAATCGAGAAGCAGGGCAACCAGGCCAAACACTCCTGGGCCGACGGCACGTCGAGTTTCCAGGCCGGTCTGGAAATCGCCGAAATCCTCGCGGACCTCAAGCTCGACCAGGATTCGCTGGTCGCCGCGATCATCTACCGCGGTGTGCGCGAGGGCCGTGTGACCCTGTCCGAGGTCGCCCAGCGTTTCGGCCCGGTGGTCTCCAAGCTGATCGACGGCGTGCTGCGCATGGCCGCCATCAGCGACAGTCTCAATCCCCGCCATTCCCTGGTGCTGGGTTCCCAGGCCCAGGTCGAGAACCTGCGCAAGATGCTCGTGGCCATGGTCGACGACGTGCGCGTGGCCCTGATCAAGCTGGCCGAACGCACCTGCGCGATCCGCGCGGTGAAGGGCGCCGATGACGAGAAGCGCCACCGCGTCGCTCGCGAGGTGTTCGACATCTACGCGCCGCTGGCCCACCGCCTGGGCATCGGCCATATCAAGTGGGAGCTGGAAGACCTGTCCTTCCGCTACCTGGAACCCGACCAGTACAAGCAGATCGCCAAGCTCCTGCACGAGCGCCGGCTCGACCGTGAGCGCTTCATCAACGACGTCATGGCGCAGTTGCAGAACGAACTGCTGGCCACCGGGGTCAAGGCCGATATCAGCGGCCGGGCGAAACATATCTATTCGATCTGGCGCAAGATGCAGCGCAAGGGCCTGGAATTCAGCCAGATCTACGACGTCCGTGCGGTGCGCGTGCTGGTCCCGGAAATGCGCGACTGCTACACCGCGCTGGGTATCGTCCACACCCTCTGGCGGCACATTCCCAAGGAGTTCGACGACTACATCGCCAACCCCAAGGAAAACGGCTACCGCTCGCTGCACACCGCGGTGATCGGTCCCGAGGGCAAGGTGCTCGAGGTGCAGATCCGCACCCACGCCATGCACGAGGAAGCCGAGCTCGGCGTCTGTGCGCACTGGCGTTACAAGGGCACCGATGTCAAGTCCGGCTCCAACCACTACGAAGAGAAGATCTCCTGGCTGCGCCAGGTGCTGGAGTGGCACGAGGAACTGGGCGACATCGGCGGCCTGGCCGAGCAGTTGCGGGTCGATATCGAACCGGACCGGGTCTACGTGTTCACCCCCGACGGCCACGCCATCGACCTGCCCAAGGGCGCCACGCCGCTGGACTTCGCCTACCGCGTGCACACCGAAATCGGCCACAACTGCCGCGGCGCCAAGATCAACGGGCGCATCGTGCCGCTCAACTACAGCCTGCAGACCGGCGAGCAGGTCGAGATCATCACCAGCAAGCACGGCAACCCGAGCCGCGACTGGCTGAACTCCAACCTTGGCTACGTCACCACCTCGCGGGCCCGAGCGAAGATCGTCCACTGGTTCAAGCTGCAGGCCCGCGACCAGAACGTCGCCGCCGGCAAGACCCTGCTGGAACGCGAACTGAGCCGCCTCGGCCTGCCCCAGGTGGACTTCGAGCGCCTGGCGGAAAAAGCCAACCTGCGCACCGCCGAGGACATGTTCGCCTCCCTCGGTGCCGGCGACCTGCGCCTGGCGCACCTGGTCAACGCCGCGCAGCAACTGGTCGAGCCGGAGCGCATCGAGGAAATCGACCTGATCACCCGCAAGGCCAGCGGCTTCAAGCCGGGCAAGCGGGGTGACATCCAGATCCAGGGCGTCGGCAATCTGCTCACCCAGATGGCCGGTTGCTGCCAGCCGCTGCCTGGCGATGCCATCGTCGGCTATATCACCCAGGGTCGCGGCGTGACCATCCACCGCCAGGACTGCGCCTCGGTGCTGCAACTGGCCGGGCGCGAGCCGGAGCGGATCATCCAGGTCAGCTGGGGACCGGTGCCGGTGCAGACCTACCCGGTGGACATCATGGTGCGTGCCTACGACCGTCCGGGTCTGCTGCGCGACGTCTCCCAGGTCCTGCTCAACGAGCGGATCAACGTGCTGGCGGTGAACACCCGCTCGAACAAGGAAGACAACACCGCGCTGATGTCGCTGACCATCGAGATCCCCGGTCTGGACGCCCTCGGTCGTCTGCTCGGGCGGATCTCGCAGTTGCCGAACATCATCGAGACCCGGCGCAACCGCACGCCTTGATTGCCTTCGCCCGCTGCCGTGATGGTGGCGGGCGAATGCGTTGCAACCCTCGGACGAGACCCGACGATGTATTCCCTGGACGACCTGCTGCACCTCATGGCCCGCCTGCGCGATCCGCAATACGGCTGCCCCTGGGACCTGAAACAGACCTACGCCACCATCGTCCCGCACACCCTCGAAGAAGCCTACGAAGTGGCCGACGCCATTGAGCGCGGCGATTTCGAGCACCTCCAGGGCGAGCTCGGCGACCTGCTGTTCCAGGTGGTCTATTACAGTCAACTGGCCCTGGAAGAAGGCCGCTTCGAATTCGCCGGGGTGATCGACAGCATCACCCGCAAGCTGATCCGTCGGCATCCCCACGTTTTCCCCACCGGCGAGCTGTATGCGCCGCTGGACACCCCGCGCCTCGATGAAGATCAGGTCAAGCAGCGCTGGGAAGAGATCAAGGCCGAGGAGCGCGCCGAAAAGGGCGTGCCCGAGCAACTGTCGCTGCTCGACGATGTGCCGGCGGCCCTGCCGGCCTTGTCACGCGCGGCCAAGCTGCAAAAGCGCACGGCCCAGGTCGGTTTCGACTGGCCGGGGCCCTTGCCGGTGCTGGACAAGGTCCGCGAAGAGCTGGACGAAGTGCTGGAAGCCATGGCCGACAACGACGCCGCGGCCCTGGCCGATGAAGTGGGCGATCTGCTGTTCGCCACGGTCAATCTGGCCCGGCACCTGAAGATCGATCCGGAGAACGCCCTGCGTGGCGCCAACGCCAAGTTCGAACGACGCTTCCGTTTTATCGAGCAGGCATTGCGCGACAGCGGGCGTCCGATTGAAGATTGCACCCTCGAAGACTTGGACGCGCTCTGGGGCGAAGCCAAGCGTCAGGAAAAGAACCTGCCCAGCTGCGGCTGAGCGTGATGCATTAAGTGAGTGAACACGATGAGCCTTTCCCTTCGCGACCAATTGCTCAAAGCCGGTCTGGTCAACCAGAAGCAGGTCAAGCAGGTCAACAAAGAGCAGAAGAAACAGAAGCGCCTGGAACACAAGGGCCAGGTCGAAGTCGATGACAGCCAGCAGCGCCTGGCCAAGGACGCCATGGCCGAAAAGGCCGCGCGCGACCAGGAGCTGAACCGCCAGCAGCAGGAAAAGGCCGAGCAGAAGGCCCGTGCCGCGCAGGTCAAGCAACTGATCGAGGTCTCGCGCCTGCCCAAGCTGACCACCGAGGACTACTACAACTTCGTCGACGACAAGAAGGTCAAGCGCATCTCGGTCAATGCCCTGATGCGCAGCAAGCTGAGCAGCGGCTCGCTGGCCATCGTCGCCCATGGCGGTGGGTACGAGATCATCCCGCGCGAGGCCGCGCTGAAGATCCAGGAGCGCGATCCCAAGCGCATCCTCCTGCTCAACACCCAGGTGGAAGAGCCGGATGCCGACGATCCGTATGCCGCCTACGTGATTCCCGATGACCTGATGTGGTGATCGGCTGAAAACGACAAACCCCGCCTTGGCGGGGTTTGTGCTTTCTGGAGAGGCTCAGGACTGCAGGCGTCGGGTTTCCCAGATTTCCAGCTCCATGCGATAGCGGTGGGCTTCCTGTTCAGTGTGGAACATGCCGACCAATTGACCCTGCTGGTGCACATCCCAGATACGCACGCCAGCGGCCACGCCTTCATGGGACAGTTTCGATTCGTCGCGCTCAGTTACTTTGACAGTCATGTGCAAACTCCAAATCCGGTTAACTGCGGCACTCTGTCGCAGGACTCTTTTATAGAATTTGTTAGCTGGCTAAGTAAATTAAAAGCGCCATGAAAGATCTTTCATGCTTGTTCTTGAGGGCCTCATCGCCGGCAATCGGATCGCCGCCCGGCCAGCTCCCACAAGGATCGGCGGAGTACTCCACCCTGTGGGAGCCGGCCGGGCGGCGATCCGATTGCCGGCGATGAGGCCCTCCCAGACAAAAGAAAACCCCGCACAAGGCGGGGTTCTCGAATACCACGACAGCCAGCCGGTCAGTTACCCTTGACCGCCTTGCCATCCACCGTGCCGTCCTGCAGCACGATCACGTATTCCTTGCCATCGGTCTCGACCTGACGCAGTTGCACCAGCAGGTAGTCCCAATCCTTGGCGAACCACAGCTCGGTGATGCGCTTGCTCTGGCTCGGGTCGCGCACGCGCTCGACCTTGATCGCATCGACCTGGCCGGTGCGGGTGGTGACTTTTTCGGTACCCAGCACGCGGAAGTCGTAGGTGTCGATCTCGTCGCCATCGACCACCTGATAGCTCACGCTCTTCTTGCCGGCGGCCACGTCATGCTGCAGCGCCAGCTGGTAGGTCGACTTGTCCAGTACGCCGCGGTTCAGCGGCAGCTTCACCGCGTCGCCGCGGTCGGTGCCGGTGATGACCTTCTGCGACCAGTCGAAGTCCAGGTCGACCTTCTTCGCCTTGCCCAGGCCGCCACGTTCGAAGTGGTAGCTCTGTGGCAGCAGGGTGTCCTTGTCCAGCGACAGGGTGCTCTGCTCGGTCAGGCTGGCGATCATCATCGATGCCTTGAAGTTGAGGTTCCAGGTGCCGTTGGCATTCTTTTCCAGGCTGCGTTCGGCGGTGCCACTCATGGGCAGTTGCTTCCAGTCGGCGGTGTAGCTGGCCGAGAAGGGTTTCAGGTCGGCTGCCTGAAGTGGCAGCGCGAGCACGGCGAGGGCGAGAAGCAGGGCGCGACGCATAAAGTCTCCTAGGGTCGAATCAAGTGGCCGCTGGCCGCCAGTGGCTGGCCATCCAGTACAGCACCCTGTTCACCCAGGCGCAAACGGCCTTCGGCGAACCAGCGTACTGCCAGCGGGTAGATCTGGTGTTCCTGGCCATGAACCCTGTGCGCCAGGGTTTCTGGCGTGTCATCCGGGGCCACCGGAATGATTGCCTGTACGACCAGCGGCCCGCCATCGAGTTCCTCGGTGACGAAGTGCACGCTGCAGCCGTGCTCGGCATCACCGGCCTCCAGCGCCCGCTGGTGGGTGTGCAGGCCCTTGTACTTGGGCAGCAGGGACGGGTGGATATTCAGCAGGCGTCCGGCGTAGTGACGGACGAAGTCGCCGCTGAGGATACGCATGAAACCGGCGAGCACCACCAGCTGCGGCGAGAAGGCGTCGATCCGTTCGATCAGGGCCTGGTCGAAGGCTTCGCGGCCGTCGAACAGCTTGTGATCGAGCACGGCGGTATCGATACCGGCGTCACGGGCGCGCTGCAGCCCGTAGGCATCGGCGCGGTTGGAAATCACGGCGCGGATCCGTACCGGGGAATCCCCGGCACGGGCGCTGTCGATCAGGGCTTGCAGGTTGCTGCCGGATCCCGACAGCAACACCACTACATCGCACTTCGCTGTGGGCATCAGTGCGCCTTGACGTTCTTCAGCTCGACCTGGGCGGCGCCTTCGGCGGCAACGCCGATCTGGCCGATCACCCATGGCTGCTCACCGGCTTCGCGCAGGGTCTTCAGGGCCACTTCGACCTGGTCCTGGGCCACGCAGATGACCATGCCGACGCCGCAGTTCAGAACGCGGTGCATCTCGTGCTCGTCGACGTTGCCTTTCTCTTGCAGCCAGTCGAAGACCGCCGGGCGCTCCCAGCTGGCCACGTCGACGATCGCCTGGGCGCCTTTTGGCAGTACGCGCGGGATGTTGTCCAGCAGGCCGCCGCCAGTGATGTGAGCCATGGCCTTGACCGCGCCGGTGTCCTTGATCAGCTTGAGCAGCGGCTTGACGTAGATGCGGGTCGGGGCCATCAGCAGTTCGGTCAGCGGCTGGCCGTTCAGTTGGGTCTGCTCGATGTCGACGCCGGAAACTTCGATGATCTTGCGGATCAGCGAGTAGCCGTTGGAGTGCGGGCCGGAGGAGGGCAGGGCGATCAGGGCGTCGCCGGTGGCGACTTTCGAACCGTCGATGATCTCGGCCTTTTCCACCACGCCAACGCAGAAGCCGGCCAGGTCGTAGTCTTCGCCTTCGTACATGCCCGGCATTTCTGCGGTTTCACCGCCAACCAGCGAGCAGCCGGCCAGTTCGCAGCCGGCGCCGATGCCGGTGACCACGGTGGCGGCCACGTCGACATTCAGTTTGCCGGTGGCGTAGTAGTCGAGGAAGAACAGCGGCTCGGCGCCGCAGACCACCAGGTCGTTGACGCACATGGCGACCAGGTCCTGGCCGATAGAGTCGTGCTTGTTCAGGTTCAGCGCCAGGCGCAGCTTGGTGCCGACGCCGTCGGTGCCGGAGACCAGGACCGGTTGCTTGTAGCCGGCCGGGATTTCACAGAGGGCGCCAAAGCCGCCCAGGCCGCCCATGACTTCCGGGCGCGCGGTGCGCTTGGCCACGCCTTTGATGCGTTCGACCAAGGCTTCGCCGGCGTCGATGTCTACACCGGCGTCCTTGTAGCTAAGGGAGGGTTGCTTGCTCATGTGATCCAGGCCTTTAGGAGGGAGGGATTCGGGGGAATCGACCCTGACCTGCCAGGCTGCGGGGAAATGGATCCGCCTGCCCGACCGTCAGAGGTCTGCGAAGGCGCGCGATTTTATCAGGGTTGCCCGGCAGCGGCCATCCTCAGGCCGACGGGCAGGGCCTGAATCCAAGGAAAAAATGCGAATCGCCGCGCGCGGGTGGTTGCCCGGTCATGGCCTGTATAAGGTATAGGAGGTGAAACAGTGCCCCTTGAGTGAATTTTGCGCTGTGGCGGGGGTCTTGGCTTCACGGCGTATCCTTCGCTTCTTTCTTATCTGGACAGGAATCCTTCATGCCTTTGCGTTCATATCTGTTCGGCTGTTGCCTGGCCCTGTTCACCGTGGCGGCCCAGGCCGAGAGCGTCTCCGGCTTGTACCAGGTCCGCGAACCGGTGGCCGGGCAGGGTACCGAGGCCCGCACCCAGGCCACCCAGGCGGCGCTGGATACCCTGGTCCTGCGCCTCACCGGCGATCCCAAGGCGCCGCAGAACCCCGGGCTTGCCGAGCTGCGCAAGGACCCGCAGCAGATCATCAGCCAGTTCGGCTTCGAGGCCGGTCCGCCGGAGACCCTGCTGGTGGACTTCGACCCCGGCAGCACCGAGCGCGCCCTGCGCAAGGCCGGCCTGGCCCTGTGGGGCAGCAACCGTCCGGCGATCCTCGGCTGGTGGTTGAACGACAGCACCGAAGGCTCGAACCTGGTCGGCGACGGCCAGAGCGGCGCCGAGGTGCTGCGCCGTGCCGCCCAGCACCGCGGCCTGCCGCTGCGCCTGCCGCTGGGCGACCTGGAAGAACAACTGGTGGCCAATGCGAAGAACCTCGAAGGCACCGACCCGTCGCCGTTGCAGGCCGCCTCCGGCCGCTATGGCGCCGATGCCCTGCTGGCGGTGCACGCCAGCGAAGCCGATGGCAAGTGGAACGGCACCTGGCGCCTGTGGCTGGGCGACCAGCGCGAGCAGGGCAAGGTCGAGGGCGCCGACCAGGCTGCCATTGCCGATGCAGTGATGCTCGCGGTCAGCCAGCGCCTGGCGCCGCGCTTCGTCGCCAAGCCGGGGGCGAGCAGCGAACAGCTGATCCAGGTCCAGGGCATGAACCTGGAGCGTTATGCCGAGCTGGGTCGGGTCCTGGAGCCGTTCGGCGGCCGGGTCAGCGAAGTGCAGGGCGACCAGATGACCTGGAAGGCCACTGGCAGCGCCGATCAGCTGCGCGCCCAACTGGGCCTGGCGAAGCTGCAGGAACTGCCGGCCGACGCCGCGCCGGTTGCCCCGCCAGCGCCGCCTGCCGAGCCCGGTGCCACCGCTCCGGCCCCGGCTCCCGCGCCGTTCACCGGCCTGCGCTTTCGCTGGTAAGGAGCCGTCGCGATGATCGATGTACGCCGCTGGATGTGGCCGGGCGCGCTGCTGTTGCTGGCGTTCCTTCTTTATTTACTGCACGGCATTCTCTCGCCGTTCCTGGTGGGGATCCTCCTGGCCTACCTGGGCGATCCGCTGGTGGATCGCCTGGAACGCATGGGGCTGTCGCGTACCGCCGGCGTCGCGGTGGTCTTCGCCCTGTTCAGCCTGATCCTGCTGGCGATGCTGCTGGTGCTGATCCCGATGCTGGCCAAGCAGTTGGTGCGCCTGTACGAAGTGGCGCCGCAGATGCTCGACTGGCTGCAACATGTGGCGCTGCCGTGGGTCCAGGTCAAGCTGGGACTGGCCGATGGCTTCTGGAAGTTCGACAAGGTCAAGGCCGCGATCAGTGCCCATATGGGCCAGACCACCGACATCGTCGGCATGGTGCTGTCCCAGGTCACCGCGTCCGGGCTGGCCCTGGTCGGCTGGCTGGCCAACCTGGTGCTGATCCCGGTGGTGGGCTTCTACCTGCTGCGCGACTGGGACCTGATGATCGCCAAGCTGCGCAGCCTGCTGCCGCGCCAGCGCGAGCCGCAGGTGGTGGAGCTGGCAGGGGAGTGTCACGAGGTGCTGGGGGCGTTCGTCCGTGGCCAGTTGCTGGTGATGCTGGCGCTGGGCGTGATCTACGCCGCCGGGCTGATGCTGGTGGGGCTGGAACTGGGCCTGCTGATCGGCCTGCTGGCGGGGCTGGCGGCCATCGTGCCGTACATGGGCTTCATCATCGGCATCGGCGCGGCAATGGTGGCGGGGCTGTTCCAGTTCGGTGGCGATCTGTATCCGTTGCTGGGTATCGCGGCGGTATTCATGGTCGGCCAGGCGCTCGAAGGCATGGTCCTGACCCCGCTGCTGGTCGGCGACCGCATCGGCCTGCACCCGGTGGCAGTGATCTTCGCCATCCTCGCCGGCGGCGAACTGTTCGGTTTCACCGGGGTGCTCCTGGCCTTGCCGGCGGCAGCAGTGATCATGGTGCTGCTGCGACATGTGCATGATTTCTATAAGAAGTCGGATATGTATGGCGAGGACATCGATCCGCAGCTCTGAGTAATGGCCAGAGGCTTGCATCGGCTTTCAGTGCAGGTGCAAGCCTTTGATTTCCCTCGCTCATTGTGCCGCCGTCGCCACGGGTATAGACTTTGCAAACTTTTACCAAGGGCCCTTTGCGGTTCTTCGCAACCGCCCAGCCAGCATGAAACCGATCCAGTTGCCCCTGGGTGTGCGTCTGCGCGATGACGCCACCTTCATCAACTACTATCCGGGTGCCAACGCCGCAGCATTGGGCTACGTCGAGCGACTCTGCGAAGCCGACGCCGGCTGGACCGAAAGCCTGATCTATCTGTGGGGCAAGCAGGGGGTCGGACGTACCCATCTGTTGCAGGCCGCCTGCCTGCGTTTCGAGCAACTGGGCGAGCCCGCCGTCTACCTGCCGCTGGCGCAACTCCTCGATCGTGGTGTCGAACTGCTGGATCATCTCGAGCAGTACGAACTGGTGTGCCTCGACGACCTGCATGTGATCGCCGGCAAGCCGGAGTGGGAAGAGGCGATGTTCCATCTGTTCAATCGCCTGCGTGACAGTGGCCGGCGCCTGCTCCTGGCGGCGTCCGCCTCGCCGCGGGAACTGCCGATCAAGCTGCCCGACCTGAAATCGCGGCTGACCATGGCGCTGATCTTCCAGATGCGCGCCCTGTCCGACGAAGACAAGCTGCGTGCCCTGCAATTGCGTGCCTCGCGCCGCGGCCTGCACCTGACCGACGAAGTCGGCCACTTCATCCTGACTCGCGGCACCCGCAGCATGAGCGCACTGTTCGACCTGCTGGAGCGCCTCGACCAGGCCTCACTGCAGGAAAAACGCAAGCTCACCATCCCCTTTTTGAAAGAAACTTTGGGCTGGTAACAGGCGTCCTTGAGCCACATCACGTAAAAGTCACATTTTTTTCGATTGAATTTGCAAATCGAATCGATAGAAGGCATAGTCGCGGCTTCTTCCAAATTCAAGACACGGTCGTGCCCATGCTGAATCGCTTCGCACCCCTCGTGCCCCTCGCACTCGTGACGCTGCTTTTTGGCTGCGCGGCTCATAGCCCGGCCCCTCAGCAGCAGGATCACTACTCCGTTTCCGCCAAGTCCGCCACCAAGTCCTCCACCGTCGCCGATGCCTCGGTGTTCGAAGAAGAGCTGGCGACCGAGCAGGATCTGGAAGCCTTCTCCAGCAGCAAGTCCTACCAGTTGCCAGCCCTGGCCGACAGCATCCTCGAGCGCGGCATGTCGCTGATCGGTACCCGCTACCGCTTCGGTGGCACCTCCGAGCAGTCGGGCTTCGATTGCAGCGGCTTCATCGGTTATCTGTTCCGCGAGGAAGCTGGCATGAACCTGCCGCGTTCGACCCGCGAGATGATCAACGTGGATGCCCCGCTGGTATCGCGCAACAACCTCAAGCCGGGTGACCTGCTGTTCTTCAGCACCAACGGCCGCGGTCGCGTCAGCCACGCCGGCATCTACCTCGGCGACAACCAGTTCATCCACTCCAGCAGCCGCCGCAGCGGTGGTGTGCGGATCGACAGCCTGGGTGATCGCTACTGGAGCAAGACCTTCATCGAAGCCAAGCGCGCACTCGCCATGGCTCCGGCGGCACCAGTGGAAACGCTTTCGCGCAACTAAACGAATCGCGCAGGTGTCAGACACACGGCGACTATGCTGAAAAGCTAGTCGCCGTGCGTGTTTACAGAAAACGTCTAATCTAGTTTCTCACCACTTTTCCGGCCCCGCGCCGGGCACCTTCAGACAGGATGTTCTGATGAAGACGATGATGGCGCGTAGTGCGGTATTGTCCTTGGCGGCACTGCTCGGTGCCTGCTCCAGCCACGCCCCGACCCCGCCCCAGGTGGTTCAGCCGGCGTATGTTCCTGCCCAGATCACCTACTCGCCAGCCGCTGACGACGTGCTTTTCCGCGCCCTTGGCCTGGTCGGCACGCCGTATCGCTGGGGCGGCAACACGCCGGATTCCGGATTCGATTGCAGCGGCCTGATCAGCTACGTGTATCGCGATGCTGCGGGCATTTCCCTGCCGCGCTCGACCCGCGAGATGATCGTCATGCGCGCGCCGGATGTGCAGCGCGATGCCCTGCAATCGGGTGATGTGGTGTTCTTTGCGACGAACGGCGCCAGCCAGGTCAACCATGCCGGTATCTACGTCGGCGAAGGGCGCTTCGTCCATGCGCCTTCCACTGGCGGCACGGTGCGCCTGGACTATCTGTCGAACAACTACTGGCAGAAGTCCTACCTGAATGCCAAGCGGGTGCTGCTGGCGCCTTCGCATCTGGCGCATAACCCATAAAGGTCCAGTGGGGCTGATGGCCTCATCGCCGGCAACGCCGGCTCCCACAGGGATTGCGTGCACCGCTAAACCTGTGGGAGCCGGCGTTGCCGGCGATGAGGCCAGTACAGACAACCACCATCAACGGGCCTTGCTCACCCGCCAAACCACATTCCCCACATCATCCGCCACCAGCACCCCGCCACGCTGGTCGGTCACCACGCCCACCGGCCGCCCCATGGCCTTGCCCTCGTCATTCAGAAAGCCGGTCAACAGGTCGATCGGTTTGCCCGCCGGCTTGCCTTCGCTACTGAACGGCACGAACAGCACCTTGTAGCCACTGTGCGGCTTGCGGTTCCACGAGCCGTGCTGGCCGATGAACGCACCTTGGTCGAACGGCGGCGGCAGCGCCCCGGCCTCGGCGAAGGCCAGCCCCAGCGAGGCGGTGTGCGGCCCGACCGCATAGTCGGGGGCAATGGCTTTAGCCACCATATCCGGGTCCTGCGGTTGCACCCGCACATCCACATGCTGGCCGTAATAGCTGTAGGGCCAGCCATAGAAGGCGCCGTCCCTGACCGAGGTGATGTAGTCCGGCACCAGGTCGCTGCCGATCTCGTCCCGTTCATTTACCGCCGTCCACAGCTGTCCACTGTGCGGCTCCCAGGCCAGGCCGTTGGGATTGCGCAGGCCGGAGGCGAAGATCCGGTGCTGGCCGGTCGCCGGGTCCACTTCCCAGATCGCCGCCCGGTCCTTCTCCTTGTCCATGCCGTTCTCGGCGACATTGCTGTTGGAACCGACGGTCACGTAGAGCTTGCTGCCGTCGCGGCTGGCGATGACGTTCTTGGTCCAGTGATGATTCAGCGGGCCGCCCGGCAACTCGGTGACGGACTCGCCCGACCCGTTCAGCGACGTGGCGCCGTCCTGGTACTTGAAGCGCAGCAAGCGATCGGTGTCGGCGACATACAGGTCGTTGCCCACCAGGGTCATGCCGAATGGCGAGTTGAGGTCCTTGAGAAATACCGTGCGGGTTTCCGCCACGCCGTCCTTGTCGGCGTCCCTCAGTAAAGTGATGCGGTTGGCGCTGGGCACCCCGGCGCCGGCCTTGGCCATGACCTTGTTCATCACCCAGCCGCGAATGCCCTTGCTGTCCTCGGGTTTCTCCGGTGCATTGCTTTCCGCCACCAGCACGTCGCCATTGGGCAGTACGTAAAGCCAGCGCGGATGGTCCAGGCCGTTGGCGAAGGCCATCACCTGGGTGCCTTGGGCAGCCTTGGGCTTGCCGCCATCGGGCCAGCCTACTGCGGGGGCGATGTTCACCGTCGGGATCAGGGTCTTGTTCGGCTCGGGCAACTGCGGCGTCGAGCCGCTGCCGTCTGTGACCTGGAGGCGGGCCGATTCGCCACAGGCGGTCAGGCCGGTAGTGATGGCCAGCAGGATGGCGATGCGCAGGGAAGGCATGGGTGACTCCTCGGGAGAACGGGTCCTAAGGAGTCAGAGGCAATGCGGCGAAGGGAGGTTCAATCCCTGATCAGGCCTGCTTCAGCAGCAGTGCCACTCCCGGATAATACTGGCCCACCTCGTCATGCAGCTTCCGATAGCCATACGGGAAGCACCAGGCAATGGCGCAGGCGGTATGTTTCTGCAGGTCGTCCACCAGGTCCTGCAACTCCTCCGGGCTGGCATGCTGGCCCAGCTTGCAGGGACTGGCGAACAGCGCAGCGATCTTCAACTGGCTGGGATAGGCGATCGCCTTGGCCGCCAGCGCGGTCTCCTGCAAGGCCACGCTCAGATCCAGGCGCCCGACCTTCGGCCAGCGTTGCTCGGCATGCAGGTAAGCTGATTCCTCCTTGCTGGCGATCAACAGATCGCAGCGCGCGCCGCGTTCGCCTTCATCGCGCTGCTTCTTGCTCTGGTAGCTCTGCAAGGTGACCAGCTCGGCCTGCCAGAGCGCCGCCGAGAGCATGCCAAGGTTGGCTTGCTGCCCCTGCCAGTGGGGGCCTTCGTTGTCCCCCAGGGTCTGGTTGAAGCGCTCGATGCATTCCCCCCAGCGCTCCAGCGCCGGGCGCAGGAACTCAAGACGGGGGTTGTTGATGATCAGACCTTGCATGCTGCTCTCCTTCGTAATTGTTGTACGAGCTACAGCGACAGCGGACGACTATGGCAATGTGATATCACTCGGTTGGAGTACGGCACAACATGAAAGTTGCGCCGTTGGTCGCAATGTGATCGGCGTCTCCAATTGACGCTCCGGGCCCAACCCTCTAACCTTCGCGACTTGTTTCAGGTGCCCTGTGAGCGCAAGTTCGACCGGGTGAAACAGGGAAGCCGGTGCGATGCCGGCGCTGCCCCCGCAACGGTAGATGAGTGCAGACCGCGCATGGCCACTGGGTTCCACACCCGGGAAGGCGCCCGGTCGGGATCGTCAGGCGATCCGCTCATGAGCCCGGAGACCGGCCTGCAAACAGTCAACGGCATCACGGCGGGTGGTGCGCGGTTTTCCGGGCTACGCGCCTGGTGTCTGCGCTTTCCTCCGTGCCCCCATCCCTTCAGCTGTCGCTCATGCCAGGCGCCAGCGGCCCGCGGAGACCCCCGATGAGCGAATCCCCCGAACGTGACGAACGCCACCTGGCGCGCATGCAGCGCAAGAAGGCGGTAATCGACGAGCGTATCGCCAATGCCCCCAACGAATGCGGCCTGCTGCTGGTGCTCAGCGGCAATGGCAAGGGCAAGAGCAGTTCGGCCTTCGGCATGCTCGCCCGGGCTCTCGGCCATGGCATGCAATGCGGCGTGGTGCAGTTCATCAAGGGCCGCAATGCCACCGGCGAGGAACTGTTCTTCCGCCGTTTCCCCGAGCAGGTGCGCTACCACGTGATGGGCGAGGGCTTCACCTGGGAGACCCAGGACCGCCAGCGCGATATCGCTGCGGCCGAAGCGGCGTGGGAAGTGTCCCGGCAACTGCTGCGCGACCCGTCCATCCAGTTCGTGGTCCTCGATGAGCTGAACATCGCCCTCAAGCACGGCTACCTCGACCTCGATACGGTGCTCGGCGACCTTCAAACCCGTCCGCCGATGCAGCATGTGATCGTCACCGGTCGCGGTGCCAAGGAAGAGATGATCGAGCTGGCCGACACCGTCACCGAGATGGGCATGGTCAAGCACGCGTTCCAGGCCGGCATCCGCGCGCAGAAGGGCGTCGAACTATGAGCGACACCCGGCATTGCCCGGCGGTGCTGATCGCCGCGCCGGCTTCCGGCCAGGGCAAGACCACCGTCACCGCAGCCCTGGCCCGCCTGCATCGCAACCAGGGGCGCAAGGTCCGGGTGTTCAAGTGCGGACCGGACTTTCTCGATCCGATGATTCTCGAACGGGCCAGCGGCGCGCCGGTGTACCAGCTCGACCTGTGGATGGTCGGCGCCGAGGAAAGCCGGCGCCTGCTCTGGGAAGCGGCGGGAGAGGCCGACCTGATTCTCATCGAGGGAGTCATGGGGCTGTTCGACGGCACGCCCTCCAGTGCCGATCTGGCCCGCCACTTCGGCGTGCCGGTGCTGGCGGTGATCGACGGCACGGCGATGGCCCAGACCTTCGGCGCCCTGGCGCTGGGGCTGGCGCGTTATCAACCTGACCTGCCGTTCGCCGGCGTGCTGGCCAACCGGGTTGGCTCGCTGCGCCATGCGCAATTGCTCGAAGGCAGCCTCACTGAAGGCCTGCGCTGGTACGGCGGGCTGTCGCGGGAAACCGGCATCGAGCTGCCGAGCCGCCATCTGGGCCTGGTCCAGGCCAGCGAACTGACCGATCTTGATCTGCGCCTCGATGCCGCAGCCAAGGCCCTGGGTGACAGTTGCCAGTCCGCCTTGCCGCCGCCGGTGGCCTTCGAGCAGCCGGCGCCGCGGGTGATCGAGCGCAAGCTGCAAGGCGTGCGCATCGCCGTAGCCCGTGACGAAGCCTGTGCCTTCACCTATGGCGCCAGCCTCGACCTGCTGCGCGAGATGGGCGCCGAGCTGAGCTTCTTCTCGCCGATCCATGATCGCGAACTGCCGGACGCCGACAGCCTGTACCTGCCCGGCGGCTACCCGGAACTGCACCACCATGCGCTGTCGGCCAACACCGCGATGCTGGCGGCGATCCGCGCCCATCACCAGGCCGGCAAGCCGCTGCTGGCCGAATGCGGCGGCATGCTCTACCTGCTCGATGCGCTGACCGATGTCGCCGGCGAGCGCGCCGAACTGGCCGGCCTGCTGCCGGGCGAGGCGGTGATGCAGAAGCGTCTGGCGGCCCTGGCCCTGCAGGCGGTCGAATTGCCGGAAGGCACCCTGCGCGGCCACACCTATCACCACTCGCTGACCAGCACCGAGCTGGAGCCGATCGCCCGCGGCCAGAGCCCCAACGGCGGGCGCGGCGCGGAAGCGGTGTACCGCATCGGCCGCCTGACCGCCTCCTACGTGCATTTCTATTTCCCTTCCAACCCCGCTGCGACGGCGGCGCTGCTGGCGCCATGAGCGAACACGCCTACAGTGCTGCCGAGCGCGCGGCGATCTACCGGGCCATCGGCGAGCGCCGCGACATGCGCCACTTCAGCGGCGGCGAGGTGGCCCCCGAGCTGCTGGCGCGGCTGCTGGAGGCGGCGCACCAGGCGCCCAGCGTCGGCCTGATGCAGCCCTGGCGCTTTATCCGCATCACCCGCCGCGACCTGCGTCAGCGCATCCGGGCGCTGGTGGAAGACGAACGCCTGCGCACCGCCGAAGCCCTCGGCCAGCGCTCCGACGAGTTCATGCAGCTCAAGGTCGAAGGCATCAACGACTGCGCCGAATTACTGGTGGCCGCGCTGATGGACAAACGCGAGGCGCATATCTTCGGCCGTCGCACCCTGCCGGAAATGGACCTCGCCTCGCTGTCCTGCGCGATCCAGAATCTCTGGCTGGCGGCTCGCAGCGAGGGGCTGGGCATGGGCTGGGTGTCGCTGTTCGATCCGCAGGCCCTGGCCGAGCTGTTGCATATGCCGGCAGGTGCCAAGCCGCTGGCGATCCTCTGCCTGGGCCCGGTGCAGGCGTTCTATCCGGCGCCGATGCTGGCGCTGGAGGGCTGGACCACGCCGCGGCCGCTGGCCGACATGCTGTTTGAAAACCACTGGGGAGAAAGCGAATGAGTGTGGCCTTGCTGACCGTGGCCGGAGTGGCGCTGGACGCGCTGCTGGGCGAGCCGCGGCGCTGGCATCCGCTGGTGGCCTTCGGCAATTTCGCCGGACGCCTGGAGCAGCGTTTCAATGCCGGCGGGCGCGGCTGGCGCAGCCATGGCGTCAGCGCCTGGTTCCTCGCCGTGATCCCGTTGACCCTGCTGGTCACGGCGTTGTCCTGGCTGCCTTATATCGGCTGGCTGGTGGAGATCATCGCGCTGTACTGCGCCCTCGGCCTGCGCAGCCTGGGCGAGCATGTGCAGCCGGTGGCCGATGCCTTGCGCGGCGGCGACCTGGATGAAGCGCGCAAGCGCGTCGGCTATCTGGTCAGCCGGGAAACCGCCGAGCTGGATGAAACCGCCGTGGCCCGCGCCGCTACCGAGTCGGTGCTGGAGAACGGCAGCGATGCAGTGTTCGCCGCGCTGTTCTGGTTTGCCATCGCCGGTGCTCCCGGTGTGGTGCTCTACCGCCTGAGCAACACCCTGGATGCCATGTGGGGCTACCGCAACGAACGCTTCGAGCGCTTCGGCTGGGCGGCGGCGCGAATCGACGATGTCCTCAACTACATACCCGCGCGCCTGGTGGCGCTGACCTACGCACTGCTGGGCAAGACCCGCCTGGCCCTGAAGTGCTGGCGCCAGCAAGGGCCGAAGTGGGACAGCCCGAATGCCGGACCGGTGATGGCCTCCGGCGCCGGTGCCCTCGGTGTCGAACTGGGCGGCGCGGCGGTCTATCACGGCGAGCTGCACGAGCGCCCGCAACTGGGCGAAGGCCCACCGGCGGATGCCGGCTCCATCGAGCGTGGTTGGCAACTGGTGTGCAAGGGCGTGTGGCTGTGGTTGCTGCTGCTGTGCCTGGGAGCGGAATTCTATGCTTGAACACGGTGGCCGCTTGCTGCGGGCGATCGAACAGTACGGCATCGCCCGCGAAGACTGGCTGGACCTGTCCAGCGGCATCGCCCCCTGGGCCTTCCCCATTCCCGAGATTCCCCTGCGTGCCTGGGCGCGTTTGCCGGAAACCGACGATGGCCTGGAGCAGGCCGCCGCAGGCTATTACGGGGTAACCCGGTTGCTGCCGGTGGCGGGTTCGCAGGCAGCGATCCAGGCACTGCCGCGCCTGCGCCCGCGGGGCAAGGTCGGCGTGTTGTCCCCTTGCTATGCCGAGCACGCCGAGGCCTGGCGCCGGGCCGGGCATGAGCTGCTGGAGCTGGACGAAGCACAGGTCGAGGCGCGGTTGGACGCGCTCGATGTGCTGGTACTGGTTAACCCGAACAACCCCACCGGCCGCGTGCTCAGCCCCGAGACACTGCTGGCCTGGCACGAACGCCTGGCCCGTCGTGGCGGCTGGCTGCTGGTGGACGAAGCCTTCATGGACAACACGCCGGCGCAGAGCATCGCGGCGTTCAGCGAGCGAGCGGGCCTGATCGTGCTGCGTTCGTTCGGCAAGTTCTTCGGCCTGGCCGGGGTACGCCTCGGCTTCGTGCTGGCCGAAGCGGCGCTGTTGCGGGCACTGGCGGAAGAGCTCGGCCCCTGGTCCATCAGTGGGCCGACCCGCGCCCTCGGCCAGGCTTGCCTGGCCGACCGCCAGACGCAAAATCTGCAAACCGAGCGCTGTGCCGAGGCCAGCGCTCGCCTGGCCGCCTTGCTGGAGTCCGCCGGACTCAAGCCCACGGGTGGCTGCGATCTGTTCCAGTACCTGCGCCATGATCAGGCCGTCGCCTTGCACGAATTCATGGCCCGGCGCGGCATACTCCTGCGCCTGTTCGATCAACCCCCGAGCCTGCGCTTCGGCCTGCCTGCCGACGAGGCCGACTGGCAACGCCTGGCCGCCGCGCTGGGCGCCTACCGCAAGGAACAGCCATGACCACCCTGATGGTGCAGGGCACCACCTCCGACGCCGGCAAAAGTACCCTGGTGACCGCGCTGTGCCGCTGGTTGAAGCGCCAGGGTGTCGGCGTCGTACCGTTCAAGCCGCAGAACATGGCGCTGAACAGCGCGGTCACCGCCGACGGCGGCGAGATCGGCCGGGCCCAGGCGGTGCAGGCCCAGGCCTGCGGCCTCGAACCCCACACCGACATGAACCCGGTGCTGCTCAAGCCCAACAGCGATACCGGCGCCCAGGTCATCGTCCATGGCCGTGCGGTCACCAGCATGAATGCGGTGGACTATCACGACTACAAGGCCATTGCCATGCAGGCGGTACTGGCCTCGCACCAGCGACTTGGCGCCGCTTACCCGGTGGTGATGGTCGAGGGTGCGGGCTCGCCGGCGGAGATCAACCTGCGTGCCGGCGATATCGCCAACATGGGGTTTGCCGAGGCGGTCGACTGCCCGGTGATCCTGGTCGCCGATATCAATCGCGGTGGGGTGTTCGCTCACCTGGTGGGCACGCTGGAGCTGCTTTCGCCAAGCGAGCAGGCGCGGGTCAAGGGCTTCGTCATCAACCGTTTCCGCGGTGATATCGCCCTGCTGCAGCCGGGCCTCGACTGGCTGGAGCAACGCACCGGCAAGCCGGTGCTCGGTGTGCTGCCTTATGTGATGGACCTGCACCTGGAAGCCGAGGACGGCCTCGACCGCCGCCAGGGCGCCAAGGCTGCTCAACAGCTCAAGGTGATAGTCCCGGTGCTGCCGCGTATCAGCAACCACACCGACTTCGATCCGCTGCGCCTGCACCCGCAGGTGGACCTGCAATTCATCGGCCCCGGCGAGCCGATCCCGGCGGCCGACCTGATCATCCTGCCCGGCTCGAAAAGCGTACGCGGCGACCTGACGCAACTGCGCGAGCGCGGCTGGGATACGGCCATCGCCCGCCACCTGCGCTACGGCGGCAAGGTCGTCGGCATCTGTGGCGGCTTGCAGATGCTCGGCCAGCAGGTGCATGACCCGCTGGGCCTGGAAGGGCCGGCCGGCAGCAGCGCCGGGCTGGGCCTGCTGGACTACTCGACGGTGCTGGAAGCGGACAAGCAGCTGCGCAACGTCAGTGGTGTGCTGAACCTCGAACAGGCCGCCATCAGCGGTTACGAGATCCATGCTGGAGTCACCACAGGCGCTGCTCTGGAGCGTCCGGCGGTAAAACTGGCCGATGGCCGCGACGATGGCGCCATCAGCGCCGACGGGCAGATCCTCGCCACTTATCTTCACGGCCTGTTCGAATCTCCCGACTCCTGCGCCGCACTGCTGCGCTGGGCGGGACTGGAGCAGGTCGAACGCATCGACTACCACGCCCTGCGCGAGCGCGATATCGAACGCCTGGCCGACCTGGTCGACAAGCACCTGGACTGCGCCCAACTCCGTCAACTCTGCGGGCTCGACTGACATGCTCAACCTGATTCTCGGCGGCGCCCGTTCGGGCAAGAGCCGCCTGGCCGAACAACGGGCCAGCGCCAGTGGCCTGGCAGTCACCTATATCGCCACCAGCGAACCCCTCGACGGCGAAATGAACGCCCGGGTGCAACTGCACCGCGAGCGGCGTCCGGCCGAGTGGGCGCTGATCGAGGAACCGCTGGCCCTGGCCGCGGTGCTGCGCGCCAATGCCGCCGCCGACCGCTGCCTGCTGGTCGACTGCCTGACCCTGTGGCTGACCAACCTGCTGATGCTGGAAGACCCCGCGCGCCTGGCCGCCGAGCGTGATGCGCTGCTCGAATGCCTGGCCGAGCTGCCGGGGGAAATCATCCTGGTCAGCAACGAAACCGGCCTGGGTGTGGTGCCCCTGGGCGAACTGACCCGGCGTTATGTCGACGAAGCCGGCTGGTTGCACCAGGCCGTCGCTGAACGTTGCCAGCGGGTGATCCTCACCGTCGCCGGCTTGCCGCTCCATCTCAAAGGAAACCCATCATGACCCAAGCCTGGTGGCGCGATCCGTGCCGTGTGCCGGATGAACCGATCCGCGCAGAAGCCCTGGCACGGCAACAGCAACTGACCAAGCCGGCCGGCTCGCTGGGGCGACTGGAGCAGGTGGCGGTGGAACTGGCGGCGCTGCAGGGCCAGCTCAAGCCGACACTGGAACAGGTGTGGATCAGCATCTTCGCCGGCGACCATGGCGTGGTCGCCGAAGGCATCTCCGCCTATCCACAGGAAGTTACCGGGCAGATGCTGCTCAACTTCGTCAGCGGCGGCGCGGCGATCAGCGTGCTGGCCCGGCAACTGGGCGCGCAACTGGAAGTGGTGGATCTGGGCACGGTGAACCTCGAACTGGACCTGCCGGGTGTGCGCCACTTGCGTATCGCCCCCGGCACCGCCAACTTCGCCCGGGGCGCGGCCATGACTGCCGAGCAAGCCGAGCGTGCCCTGCAAGGCGGCCGCGACAGCGCCTTGCGCGCCGTGCAGGCCGGTTCACGGCTGTTCATCGGCGGCGAAATGGGCATCGGCAATACCACCGCCGCCAGCGCCCTGGCCTGCGCCTTGCTGGGCTGCCCGGCCATCGAGCTGAGCGGCCCCGGCACCGGCCTGGATGCCGCCGGGGTGCGACACAAGGCCGAGGTGATCGAGGCGGCGTTGCAACGTCATGCCGGGATCGCGGGCGATCCGTGGCAGGCGCTGCTGGCGGTCGGCGGGCTGGAAATCGCTGCCCTGGCGGGCGCCTATCTGGCCTGTGCCCAGGAGGGCGTGGCGGTGCTGGTGGACGGGTTTATCTGTACGGTCGCGGCGCTGCTGGCGGTGCGTCTGAATCCGTCCTGCCGGGCATGGCTGTTCTTCGGTCATCGCGGCGCCGAGCCGGGCCACCGTCGGGTGCTCGCGGAGCTGCAAGGCGAACCGTTGCTGGAGCTGGGCCTGCGTCTTGGCGAAGGCAGTGGTGCGGCGCTGGCGGTGCCGCTGCTGCGCCTGGCCTGTGACCTGCACGGGCAGATGGCGACCTTCGCCGAAGCGGCGGTGGCGGATCGCCCGGCATGATCCTGGATCTGCTGCGCCATGGTGAAACCGAGCTGGGCGGCGGCTTTCGCGGCAGTCTCGACGATGCGCTGACCGATGTCGGGTGGGCGCAGATGCAGGCGGCGGTGGCTCAGGGCGGGCCCTGGGATCGACTGGTCAGTTCGCCGTTGCAGCGCTGTGCGCGCTTTGCCGAGCGGCTGGCCGCCGAGCTGGACTTGCCGCTGGCGCTGGAGCCGGGGATGCGTGAACTGCATTTCGGCGAGTGGGAAGGGCGCAGCGCGCTGGATCTGATGCAGGATCACGAGCAGGCGCTGGGGCAGTTCTGGGCCGATCCCTATGGCTTTACCCCGCCGGGTGGCGAGCCGGTAGCCGACTTTTCCGAGCGGGTGCTGGCGGCGCTGGCGCGGCTGCACTTGGCTTATGCCGGTGAACGGGTGCTGCTGCTGACCCATGGCGGCGTTATGCGCCTGCTGCTGGCGCGGGCCCGTGGCTTGCCCCGGGAGCAGTTGTTGCAGGTGCAGGTCGGGCATGGGGCGTTGCATCGGCTGCGGGTCGGTGTGGATGGTCGCTTGAACGAAGTTTGCTGAATCACGCGGACCTTGTGGGAGCTGGCTTGCCAGCGATGAGGTCGGCAGGAACAAAGATGTTGTTAAGTTGGGCCCTATCGCTGCATGGGGATCTACACATCTTTGGCGAGGTGCAACACGGACCTTGTGGGAGCGGCTGTTAGCCGGGACGCCGGACCGCGCGATCGGCGGCGAAGCCGTCGTAAAACCTGAGACCCAGATCTGCCTGACACACCGAGGGCACCGGTTTTGTGGCCGCTTCGCGCCCAATCGCGGCTAACAGCCGCTCCCACAGGGTTTTGTGTTGTGCTTGATCGAGATGTGTAGATACCTATGCCTATCGCTGGCAAGCCAGCTCCCACACGGTTCCGGTTTATGTCTTCAGGAAGAGATCGGCCAATGCTGCCATTCTGGATCGCCCTGCAATTTCTCAGCAGCCTGCCGGTGACCTTGCCGGGCATGCCTTCCCCCGAGCAGAACGGCCGCTCGCTGCTGTTCTATCCCGTGGTGGGCCTGTTGTTCGGCGTGCTGCTCTGGGGCCTGGACACCTTGCTCCAGGGCACCCAGCCGCTGTTGCATGCCGCCCTGCTGCTGGCGGCCTGGGTTTGCCTGAGCGGCGGCCTGCACCTGGACGGCCTGGCCGATAGCGCCGACGCGTGGCTCGGTGGCTTCGGCGATCGCGAGCGCACCCTGACCATCATGAAGGACCCGCGCAGCGGCCCCATCGCCGTGGTCACCCTGGTGCTGGTCCTGCTGCTGAAATTCTGCGCGCTGCTGGCGCTGGTCGAGGTCGGGCAGGGCGCATTGCTGATCCTCGCGCCGGTGATGGGCCGGGCGGCGATGCTGGCGCTGTTCCTCGATACCCCCTACGTACGCCGTGGCGGACTGGGCCAGGCGCTCAAGGATCATCTGCCCCGGCACAGTGCCTTGTGGGTACTTGGAGCCAGCGCCATCGGCAGCCTGCTGCTGGGTGGCTGGCTGCCGTTGCTGGTCGCGGTCCTGGTGTTTTTCGCCCTGCGTCGCTCGATGCTGCGCCGCCTCGGCGGCACCACCGGCGACACCGCTGGCGCCTTGCTGGAACTGCTCGAACTGGCCGTGCTGCTGAGCCTCGCCCTGCGCCTTTCCTGAAATATTCCGTAACTTTCTCTTGCGTCCTCCCGGGATGCGGGTATATACACGCATTCATGTTGACCAGTATCTGCATCTGCACCCACCTGCGTCGCGCTGCCCGAGGGGTGAGCCGGCATTACGACGAGGCCCTCGAAGGCTTCGGCATCAATGTCGCCCAGTTTTCCCTGCTGCGGCACCTGCAACGCCTGGACAAACCGAGCATCTCGTCCCTGGCCGAAGCCATGGGCCTGGACCGCAGCACCCTGGGGCGCAACCTCAAGGTGCTGGAGGCCGAAGGCCTGGTAGCCCTGGCCGAGGGTGATGACTTGCGCAACCGCGTGGTGCTGCTTACCGCCGAGGGCGCGCAGCGGGTACGTGACGCCGAGCCGGCCTGGGAAAAAGCCCAGGAAGGCCTGGTGGCAACATTGGGAACGGATCAGCGCGATGAACTGATCCGCCTGCTGAAACAATTGGCCTGAGCTTTTTCACGACCTGAAGCGGGTATATACCCGCAACCTTGCGCAACAGGAGAGAAGAACAATGACTTCCGTATGGCGTACCAGTGGCTGGGTACTTCTGGGCGCGGCCCTGATCCTCGCGCTGTCGCTGGGCGTGCGACACGGCTTCGGCCTGTTCCTCGCGCCGATGAGCGCCGAATTCGGCTGGGGCCGCGGGGTGTTCGCCTTCGCCATCGCCTTGCAGAACCTGGTCTGGGGCCTGGCCCAGCCGTTCGCCGGCGCCTTGGCGGACCGGCTGGGGGCGGCGAAGGTGGTGATCATCGGTGGCATTCTCTATGCCGTCGGCCTGGTGCTGATGGGGATGTCGGATTCCCCGGTATCGCTGTCCCTGAGTGCTGGCCTGTTGATCGGTATCGGTCTTTCCGGCACCTCGTTCTCGGTCATCCTCGGGGTGGTCGGTCGTGCGGTGGCTCCCGAGCAGCGTAGCCTGGCCATGGGTATCGCCAGCGCTGCCGGCTCCTTCGGCCAGTTCGCCATGCTTCCCGGCACCCTGGGCCTGATCAATGCACTGGGCTGGGCGGCGGCGCTGTTGGTGCTGGGCCTGATGGTGGCCTTTATCGTGCCGCTGGTGGGCATGCTCAAGGACCGCCCGCTGCCCGCGCAAGGCCATGAGCAAACCCTCGGCGAGGCCCTGCGCGAAGCCTGTTCGCACAGTGGTTTCTGGCTGCTGGCCCTGGGCTTCTTCGTTTGCGGTTTCCAGGTGGTGTTCATCGGCGTGCACCTGCCGGCCTACCTGGTCGACCAGCACCTGCCGGCGACCACCGGGACCACCGTGCTGGCCCTGGTCGGGCTATTCAATATCGTCGGCACCTACACCGCTGGCTGGCTCGGCGGGCGCATGTCCAAGCCGCGCCTGCTGACCGCGCTGTACCTGCTGCGGGCGGTGGTGATCGTGCTGTTCCTGTGGGCGCCGGTGACCCAGTTCAGCGCTTATCTGTTCGGTATCGCCATGGGCCTGCTGTGGCTGTCCACCGTACCGCTGACCAATGGCACCGTGGCCACCCTGTTCGGCGTGCGCAACCTGTCGATGCTCGGCGGGATCGTGTTCCTGCTCCATCAGTTGGGAGCCTTCCTCGGCGGCTGGCTGGGCGGGGTGGTGTATGACCAGACCGGCAGCTACGACCTGGTCTGGCAGATCTCCATCCTCCTCAGCCTGTTGGCCGGTGCCTTGAACTGGCCGGTGCGCGAGCGCCCGGTAGCCCGTTTGCAGGCCGCTTCGGCATGAGTCCGGTGCGGGGCTGGCTGCTTGGCCTCGGCCTGACGGTCGCGCTGCTGGCCCTGGCCTGGTGGGGCTGGCAGCGCGGCGGCCTGGCGCTGATGCAGTTGGGCATGGGCGTGTGTTAGGCGTACTCTGATCTTTCGTACCGCGAAAGGAGAAACGTCATGCAAGCACGCCTGTTGATCGCTGCCCTGACCCTTGGCTTCAGCGGCTTCGCCCTGGCCGATGGCTGCCCGGCCCTGCTTCAGGGCGACCTGCCCAAGTTGCGGGCCAAGGAAAGCATCGATCTGTGCCAGCAGTTCGGTGGCAAGCCGCTGGTGGTGGTCAATACCGCCAGCTACTGCGGTTTCGCCCCGCAGTTCGAGGGATTGGAGTCGGTCTACAAGGAGTACCACGGCAAGGGCCTGGAGATGCTTGGCGTGCCGTCCAACGACTTCAAGCAGGAAGACGCCGACAGCGAGAAGACCGCCAAGGTCTGCTACGCCAACTACGGCGTGACCTTCACCATGACCGAGGCGCAAAAAGTGCGCGGCGATGGCGCCATTCCGCTGTTCCGCGAACTGGCCAGCCAGAGCGCCGCGCCGAAGTGGAATTTCTACAAGTACGTGGTCGATCGCCAAGGCAAGGTGGTGGCCAGTTTCTCCAGCCTGACCAAGCCTGACGATCCGGACTTCCGGGCCGCCATCGAAAAGGCCATCGCCTCGCGACCCTGAGTGTTCATTTGCCCGGGTGTACGGTCAGTGCCACCAGCTTGATCACGATCGGGCGCACCACCAGCACGCAGGCGAAGGCTACCGGCATGGCCAGTTGATAGGCCTTGAGCACGTTGCTCAGGTACTGCTCGCCGATTCCGCTGTTGGCAGCAGTGATCACGAAGCACATCAGCATGGCCATGATCGAGGACATATAGAAAGCGAAGACATAAGGCGTGGCGCGGGCGCCGAGCTTGCGGGGGCGGGTTGTGGCCTGTGATTGCATGCGACCCTCCTTCAGGGCTTGGGTGAGTCGGCGCAGGTTAGCAAGGCGCCTGGCGAGCAAGTAGACGGCCAAGGGTTAGGTCTTTATAAAGGAAAACTTACGAATCCTTTGGAGATCGCCCCGTGAACCTGCTCGGCCTGATCAAGAGCTTCATCAAGGTGGTCGAGGCCGGGAGCATTGCCGGCGGGGCGCGCAGCCTGGGGTTGAGCGCCGCAGCGGTAAGCCAGAACATCGCCCGGCTCGAGGCGCATCTGCAGGTGCGGCTGTTGTCGCGTACTACCCGCAGCATGGTGCTGACTCCCAGTGGCAGCCTGTACTACGACAAGGTCCGGCATATCGAGCGTGACCTGGAAGAGGCACAACTGGCCATCACCACGGCAGACAGCGAGCCGCGGGGCCGCTTGTGCATCGCCAGCACCTCGGCGTTCGGACGACATGTGCTGGCGCGCCTGATCCCGGAGTTCAGTGCGCTCTATCCCCATCTTTCAATCGAATTGCTTACGAGTGATGCCAAGGTCGATCACGCCCGGCAAGGGGTGGATGTCAGTCTGCGTATCACCCCGCAACTGGAGGATGGCCTGTTGGCCCGGCATATCGCCCAGGTGCCGTTCATCTGCTGCGCTTCGCCGGGCTACCTGGCCCGCGAGGGCTGGCCGCAAAGCCCCGAGGAACTCAAGCAGCGCCGCTGCCTGGTGTTCCGCTACCCGGTGGACGGGCGCTTTCTGCGCTGGGGCTTTGTTCGTGACGGGCTGCGTTTCGATGCCGAGTTCGGCGATGTGTTGATCAGCGACGATATCGATGTACTGGCGCAGATGGCCGTACGCGATGGCGGTATCAGCCGTCTCGCCGAGTTCGTCGCCCGGCCCTACCTGCAACGTGGCGAACTGGTGCCGTTGTTCGAGGAAGCGGGTGGTGGTCGCGCCTATGCCCAGACCGAGCCGATGGACGTCTACCTGTGCGTCACCGACCGCTTTGCCATGACGCCGAAGGTGCGTGCGTTCATGGACTTTCTCGTGGCCAGCTTGGGTAAGGACTGGAGGGTGAAAGGGCTCGTTTGAGGCTTTCGCTGATCATGGGGGGCAGGATAACGATCGATTTTAGTTGCGCAGCATAATTTAGCGTAACAGCTAATATGGATTTAGAGCTCCGAGGAAGTGATGGGAGCTATTGCCTTCGATCATTGCATAGCAGAGGACGCGACGATGGAACGTATTAGTTTGTGGGGTTACTGCGCGTTATTGATGGGAGTGCTGACAGGATGTGCAAACTCTCCTGGTCATGGGTCAGTTAGTCCGGGTTCCGGTGGTGTCGCTGCGGGCACTTCCTCAGGTTTTCGTGTGTTTAAGGGTGACTGTCTCAACACCCAGGCGTCGAACCTGAACCCTCTGCTGGTTCCGCTGCTGACCAATGTGGTTTCTGGTGGTTTGAAGGTTATCGGCACCGGTTTGAAGAAATATGGTGAAGATTCAGACGCTAGGTTTGCCTCGACATTGAACTTTGACAAGGGCGAAGACTTGAACGGATGTTTGCATGTGGTTTATGGCTCCGTTTTTACTGACTCAGCAGACTTCCTTGACTCAGCGGTCAAGCTGGAGGATATCTTGCCGCTACCCTGGTTGGCGGTGGCGCGCGCCAATGGGAGCCAAGGAGAACCAGCGCAGAAAGCCATTGCAAGGTTGCCAAATGTGATTGCCTCGGCAAAGCATAGTCTTGTTACAAGTGGTGCGATGCTGGCAGAAAAACCGAGTTTCTTTGCCGAGTTGAAAGCGGTCCGCTCTCCTGACGGCTCCAAGGTCGCCTTTCGCTTACGCGCTTTCTACTATGGAGAGCGTCTGGCTAAGGGATGGTTGCCCCGATCGAGTTCCAAGGCGGTCGTCCTCACAGTTGCCGGGTTTGATGCATCCAAGGCATTGCTCGACAATCTGAAGAGCGGATTTTCCGTGGTGCAATCGGATGTGCCTGTTGGGCAAGCGTGGGTGAATGCTGATTTGCTTTATCCAAATGGCGCCGGTGAGGGGCGAAATGCCTGGGACAGTCCTTGGTTTACCTTGCCAGCGGACAAGACCACACCCTTTACCGTAGTGGCTGGACTCCTGGAAACTACCGCAGGCAGCAAACTGCTCGGTGTGTTGGGGGCGGCGCTCGAAGGCTCGGCTGACACCACGGCAAAAAACCTGGTTGACTCGCTGGACTCCAGCAAGCGAGCGGTTGCGGAAGACGCGGCGAGAGTCGCTGATAATACGGCGAGAGCTAATGCCGCTAGCGCGGTTGTGAAAGCCATTGCCGACGTCGGCTTAGCCAAGGATGCCCATGATGCGTGCATCAGCACAATGGCATTGAAACCAGCAGCTTCCGCGAAAGTACAGAGGGATGCCATCCTCGCCTTCGCATCCGCGAGGGTCACTGCCGCCGCATCGATTTCTGCCGCCGAGCCACTGTTTTCACAAATGGGCATCCCTGTGACGTTCATTGATCAACCTGGCGATTGTGTGGTGTCGCAATGAATCTGTGTCAGAGGGTGGTCATCGGTGTTCTGGCAGGGGCAGTTATGGCTAATAGCCAAGCCTCGGTGATGAGCGCGGCGATGGTCGATAAGTCTTCCGATATCCTGATCAAAAACGGTAACAAGGCGAGGGAGGGCGAGTTCTCCGAGACTGTTGTGGTGGAGTTCAAAAGTGGCTCGGAACAGACGTTCTGCTCTGGAGTACTGGTTAGCCCGGATGCGGTACTAACAGCGGCTCACTGCGGTTACCGAAAGTTGGTGCCGGTACGGGTTACGGCGGCATCCACGTTGAGCCAGGCCTTAAGCCTTGGGGTTGAGGGTTATGCGAGGCATCCGGCCGTTGGTGTACCGGAAGTTCAGTCGGTTGGAGTCAATTCCTTTGTGGTTATGGATCCCGGGGCAGTCGCACAAGGACGCAACCTTGCTGGTCGCGATTTGATGGTGATCAAACTGAAAAAAGCGTTGATCTCTCCGGCCGTTCCGATTGCCATCTCTTCGCTGAGTGGGCTGGGCGAGGCAAGGTATGTGCGGATTGCCGGGTTCGGCAATGACGGTAAAGCTGGCACGGGCCGCAAATTGTACGCCGATGTGGAGGTCGTGTCGGCACGGTGCGGCGTGACACCGATACCCGGTGCGGAAAATTGTGAGCCCGGTCGGGAACTGTTCGCGCGGCATCCGCAGGGCTCGTTCGATTCCTGTCCCGGAGATAGCGGTGGGCCTGTCTACGTACGTAGCCAGTTCGCCCAGTACAGATTGGTCGGGATCACCTCTCGAGCCTCCGGATTGTCTGCACAATGTGGAGGGGGGACCATAGTGACGTTGCTCGACGCAGAGCGATTAGCCTGGATTCGCTCCCAAGTTGGAGTTCACGTGAATACGCAGGCTTTGAAACCTGAGCTTCCGCCTTGTGAGCCTCCGACTTGCTAGGTCAACTAACTCCACTGAGCTTTTATGGATACCCATGAAAAAACCGCCAACGAAGGCGGTTTTTTCATGCAGCCAGAAGCGAAATCAGAAGCGGTAGGTCAGGGACGCGCCCAGGCCGTGTGCACTGTTTTCGTATTTGGCCTGGTAGCCGGTCTGGTTGATCTTGGCGTCCTCTTCCCACAGGTAGGAGTAGGCCAGATCGATGGTCACGTCGTCGTTCGGGCTGTAGCCGGCGCCGAAGCTGATGATCTTGCGATCGCCAGTCGGGATGCGTGGCGAGCGGTTGACGTTGTTGGTTGGCGACTGGTCGACGGTGAAGCCGGTGCGCAGTACCCATTCCTTGTTCAGCTTGTAGGACGCGCCGATGGCATGGGCCCAGGTGTCGTGCCACTTCTGTTCTTCGCTGATGGTGCCGAAGGACGGTGCAAGGGCTGCCGGTACGCCGGTGTTCTGCACGGTGATGGCTTCCAGGCGGCTCCAGCGGGTCCAGGTGCTGCCCGCGTAGATCGTCCACTGGTCATCCAGTTCGTGGGTGATGGACAGGTCCACCGACTCCGGGGTCTTGATCTTCAGCGAGGCATCGAAGCTGCTGCCATTGAAAGGGCCGAAGCCGCGGCCAGCGATCTTGGTCTTGCCTTCGAGCTTGTAGTCGACCATCGAGTGGTAGGTCAGGCCGATGCGGGTGCTGTCGGTGGCCTGGACGAGGACACCGATGTTGTAGCCGATCGCGGTGTCGTCACCGGAGATCTTGACCTTGCCGTCACCTGCGAGGCTTGGAACGGCAGATTCCAGGGTGCCATCGATGCGGTTGATGGTCGGGCCGAAGCCGATGGACACCTTGTCGTTGAAGGCGTAGCTGACAGTCGGCTGCAGGGTGACGACCTGCACTTCGCTCTTGCTGCCATGGTAGCGGCCGGCAAAGCCGCTTTCGTAGTCGGTGACCAGGCCGAACGGCACGTACATGCCCAGGCCGACGCTCCAGTTGTCGTCGAGCGGCTTGACGTAGTAACCCATGGGTACGCCAACCACGGGAACCATGTCGCCGTCGTTGGAGCCGGCAACACCGCCGGTTTGCTTGATGTCGGTCTTGGCGATCACGGCAGCGCCGCCGACGGTGACTTGTTCACGCTTCAGCCGCGACATGCCGGCAGGGTTGCCGTACACGGTGCTGGCGTCATCGGCTGCAGAGGAACGGCCGGCAAAACCGGTGCCCATGCCGCTGATGCTTTGTTCGTTGAGCGCGAAACCGCTGGCAAGCAGGTGGGAAGAGGCCAGGGTTACGGCAATGGCGAGGGTGCTTTTGATGAGTGTGACTTTTTTCATTATTAGAACTCCAGAGGATCACCGGGCGGCAAATTACCAACATTTTTCGGACCGCGCTATAGGCCAGAACGCAGGAGATAGAGCGGTTTTGTAGGACAATCCGACCAGAGTTGGCAATTTATTCCGTTGGTTGTTGTAGTCGTTTTCCTAACATGCCTGATGTTCCACGGGGGCGATGCAGGCCTGCCAGGCCTGTGTGAAGTCGCGCAGCCGGCCTTGCGGCTGGAAAATCTGACGCCAGATTTTTGCCAGGCCGAGCAGGTCGTCGGCTTCCGGTAAACGAGGCGCCTGCTCTTCGATCAGCATCCATGCTATGGCGGTGGCGTAACGCAGATTCACCGTCAGTTCCAGGTGCGGGCCGTTGAGAAAAGCATGCTGACTAGCCAGACCGCGAACCAGACTCGCCAGTTCCGGGTCGCGGGCAAGAAAGTGATCCCAGATCGATTGGTGACGCACCTCGCCTATCCGGTACAGACCATGACCGCGGCGATCGTGAAGGGCGGCGCCGAGGGCCGACTGGCTGGCCGCCACGCCGAGCAGCAAGGCTTCGGCGCAGGGGCTGTGGCGGTCCAGGTAGATCAGCGTCGGCCGGATCACGTATTGGCTCAACTCGCTCGCGGCGATTCCCATGATGCCCTCGAACAGGAAGGTGGCCGGCGGGACGCTGGTGCTTGGCAGCAGGGTGGGTCGGGGTCAGGCCCGCCGGAAGCGGACAGGTCCGCTTGAGTTGAAGTGTAGTGTCATATTTCGGCTGTAAAGGGCTGTTTTTAAATCATTTCCGGCATTTCGTTATAGATCATATGCCGATCGGTACTTAACAGGCGGGGGCTTTTCAACGGATGCGAGAGGGTGGTGCAGATGGCAAAAGCCCCTCGAACGAGGGGCTTTGCGAGGTCTGGCCCATCAGGCGATCAGCGCCTGGCGGGTCCGGTCGATTACCGCCTGCAGCGGCTCGGCACGGTTGTATTGCTCGGGGTACAGGCGCTCGCTGTGCTGGGCGATGCCATGTTCATCGACCAGGGTGAAGCTGAAGCTGTTCTTGCGCGAGGCAAGGATGATGCAATTCAGCGGTGCGAAAGCCTGGGACAGGGTGCGGATGGCCGCTTGGGTATGGGCGTTGTGATTCATCATTGTTGGACGTTCCTGCATGAGATACGGCAAGTTTGAGCCGTATATATTTCAAACGTTCCAGTGACGCGGGCCTTTAAGGCCAAAATGCGGCAGAACCCCTGGAACAGGGCAGCCAGTGATGAGCGCAATAAAAAGGTGGCGCTGGGGCTGACTGGTAGATACTTCGGAAGACGGGCAACACACCAGGGCAATAGGTTCTGCGCCTCTGGGTGAGGATCCTGTTCAGTCTGCTGGTAGGGCTCGGCAGGGCGGTATGGATGTGCCTGGGGAGCTTTTCGGTTGGCGGGTCCTGGTTTCAACAGGATGGCCCTGTGAGTGGGAGGGCGATGCTGCAAGGACCGCTTTGGCCAGAATTGACTTTCAGCTTGGTAACTAACGGCGGCGAAGATACCGGCTTCCGTTGTCGCTGGCAAGTGATTTCATCGTTCTGCCGGCGAGCCGAGCATTATGTCGAGTTTGATCGTCTGTGGGAAGCCCCGTCTCTACCCGGCAACGGCCGCGATGGTGCGGTGGATCGCCTCGCTTTGGGGCGCTTGTACACACTTGGGGCGACTTGTGTCACATCTTTGTAATGCCCCTGCATAGCTCCCCCATTGACCGTTCCGATCCGACAAGTCAATGAAAAAAAACACTTTTTTTAGCTGGTGAAAAAATCGACAGTTTGAGCGCAGGCCCCATTCTACCGGGGTTTGCGGGGTGTCCGGAGCGGTTGTCCACTGAGTTATCCACAGCTTCTGTGGATTGTCCCGAGCGCTTGCTCTAGGACGGGCGTGCCAGCAAGTCGAAGGCTGTCGGACAATTCCTCACCCTGTGACTACTGGCTAAAAAATCACCTCGGAAAGGTCAAGAAAAAACATCAGAAATTTCTTAAAAAACTTCAGAAATGGCGCGAGCGGTCGTCGGAAAAATCAGATAGAGTGCGCGCCCCAAGAAGTGTCCTGCCTGTTTTTATGAAGTTTCGCGGTCGATCCACCGAGTCAAATCCTCCTGAAAACCCTCTCGTCGAACCCAGGCGCCTGTCCTTGAAGGTGGCCTTGTGGCTGCTCGACAGCCCGCGGCTGGGCGACAAACCCCAGGTCAAGCACTTCGCCGGACGCCTGCTCAAGCAACCGGCACGGGAGGGCGTGGTGGTGGCGCAAAGTCGCCTCGGGCAGATGCTCTGCCGCGATTGCGGTAATGCCCGCGATCGCCGCATCGGCCACGAGCTGCTGCGTCAGGCCGCCCGCGCTGGCGATCATCGCGCGCAACTGGAGCTGCGCCAATTGCTGCGCGACTGAGCAGCCGGACTGGTAAGCTCAGCGGGATTTTTTCCGAGGGATGAGCATGCTGTCGATGGTTGCAATGGATCTGACCAGCCTGGTGCTGGGTATGTTGCTGGCGGCGGTCCCCGCGACCGTGGTGCTGGTGCGCTGGCAGCGTCAGCACAGCGAGCGCCAGGCGCAATTGGCCTTGCAGGAAGAGCGTCTGAGCGGCGCCCTGCTGGCCCAGGAAGGCCTGCAGGCGCAACTGGACGCCAGCCGCGACGAAATCAGCGACCTCAGCCAGGCCAACAGCGCCAAGCAGGCCAGCCTGGCGGCCCAGGCCCGGGAACTGGACCTGCTGCAGATCGATCGCGACAACGCCCGCGACGCGGCCCATGCCTGGAATCTCGAACGCAGCGCCCGTGAAGCCGAGCTGCGTCGTCTTGACGCCCGTTGCGCTGCCCTTGACGCCGAACTGCGCGAGCAGCAGGACAGCCATGCGCAACGCCTCGCCGACCTGCAAGGCTCGCGGGATGAATTGCGCGCCCAGTTCGCCGAGATGGCGACGAAGATCTTCGACGAGCGCGAACAGCGTTTCGCCCAGACCAGCCAGCAGCACCTCGGCCAGTTGCTCGACCCGCTCAAGGAACGCATCCAGGCCTTCGAGAAACGCGTGGAAGAGAGCTACCAGCAGGAAGCCCGCGAGCGCTTCTCCCTGGGCAAGGAACTGGAGCGCCTGCAACAGCTCAACCTGCGCCTGAGCGACGAAGCAACCAACCTCACCCAGGCGCTCAAGGGCCAGAAGACCCAGGGCAACTGGGGCGAACTGATCCTGGAGAAGGTCCTCGAACACGCCGGCCTGGAAAAAGGCCGCGAGTACCAGACCCAGGTCAGCCTGAAGAGCGCCGATGGCGAGCGCTTCCAGCCCGACGTGCTGATCATGCTGCCCGGCGACAAGCAGGTGGTGGTGGACTCCAAGGTCAGCCTCACCGCCTACCAGCAGTTCATCGGCGCCAGCGAGGACGATGTTGCCCAGGCCGCCCTCAAGCAGCACGTGCACTCCCTGCGCAGTCACGTCAAAGGCCTGTCGAGCAAGGACTACAACCGCCTCGACGGCCTCACCAGCCTGGATTTCGTCCTGCTCTTCGTGCCCATCGAAGCGGCGTTCTCGGCGGCGTTGCAGGCCGAGCCGGGCCTGTTCCAGGAAGCCTTCGACCGGCAGATCGTCATCGTCAGCCCGACCACCCTGCTGGCCACCCTGCGGGTCATCGACAGCCTGTGGAAGCAGGAGCGGCAGAGCCAGAACGCCCGGGAAATCGCCGAACGCGCCGGCTGGCTGTACGACAAGTTCGTTCTGTTCATCCAGGACCTGGACGAGCTGGGCAATCGTCTGCAACAGGTGGACAAGGCCTATGCGGCGGCGCGCAACAAGCTCTGCGAAGGGCGCGGCAACCTGATCAGTCGCAGCGAGCAACTCAAGCTGCTCGGCGCCCGGGCCAGCAAGAGCCTGCCGGGCGATCTCCTGGAGCGGGCCATGGCCGGGGAGGGCAACCCGGCCAACGACGGGCTTATTGCACCAGGCTCAGATGGCGATTGAGCAGGGCACGCAGGGCCGCCGGCTTGACCGGCTTGCTGAGGAAGTCGAGGCCGGCGGCGTGGACCTTGGCCATGGTCTCGCCGTGACCGTCGGCACTGATCACCACCCCCGGCACCGGCTCGCCGAGACGGGTGCGTAGCCAGGCCATCAGTTCGGTGCCGATCTCGCCGTCGTCGAGGTGATAGTCCACCAGCGCCAGGTGCGGTCGCAGGCCCTTGTCCAGCAGCGCCGCGCACTCCTCGCGGTTGCGTGCGGTGGACACCTGGCAACCCCAGCGACTGAGCAGGCTGTTCATGCCGATCAGGATGCTGTCTTCGTTGTCCACGCACAGCACCTGCAGGCCCGCCAGCGGTTGTCCGGCCTGTTCCGGCGTCTTCACTGGCTCCGGCGTGCGGGCGGTGGCCAGCGGCACGCTGACGCGGAACACGCTGCCCTTGCCGGTCCACGAGCGCACTTCCAGCGGATGGCCAAGCACCTTGCACAGGCCGTCGGCGATCGCCAGGCCCAGGCCCAGGCCTTTCTCGGCGCGGGTCTGGTGGCTGTCGAGGCGCTTGAACTCTTCGAAAATCACTTGCAGCTTGTCGTCGGCGATACCTGGGCCGCGGTCCCAGACCTCCAGCCACAGGTGCTCCCGGCTACGCCGCACGCCCAGCAGGATCGGACTCTTGCCGTAGCGGAAGGCGTTGGTCAGGAAATTTTGCAGGATGCGCCGCAGCAGCTTCATGTCGCTCTGAACCCGCAGGCGGCTGCCGCGTACGCGGAAGTCCAGGCCCTGCTCGCGAGCCAGCACCTTGAACTCCGCGCCCAGGGTGTCGAACAGCTCGTTAAGGGCAAAGGGCTTGGCGTCCGGGGTGATCTTGCCGTTTTCCAGGCGCGAGATATCCAGCAGGTCACTGATCAGTTCTTCCGCCGAGCGCAGCGAACTGTCCATGTGCCGGACCAGTTGCTGGGCTTCCTCGGACAGCCCCTCGGCCTGGTGCGAGAGAGCAGCGGAGAACAGCCGCGCGGCGTTCAGCGGTTGCATCAGGTCGTGGCTGACGGCGGCAAGGAAACGGGTCTTGGATTTGTTCGCCGCCTCGGCATGGCTCTTCGCCTCGGTCAGCGCCAGGTTCAGTTGCGACAGCTCGCGGGTGCGCTCGGCGACCCGTTGTTCAAGGCTTTCGTTGGAGTCCTTGAGCAGCTGTTCGGCTTCGCGGAACGGGGTGATGTCGGTGAAGCTCATGACGAAGCCGCCGCCCGGCATCGGATTGCCGATCAGCTCGATAACCCGGCCGTTGGGGAACAGGCGCTCGGAGGTATGCGCGCGGCCCTGGCGCATCCAGTGCAGGCGCCGGGCCACATGGACCTGGGCCTCGCCGGGGCCGCACAGGCCGCGCTCGGCGTTGTAGCGGATGATGTCGGCGATCGGCCGACCGACGCTGATCAGCCCGTCCGGGTAGTTGAACAGCTCCAGGTAGCGGCGGTTCCAGGCTACCAGTCGCAGCGACTGGTCGACCACGCTGATGCCCTGGCTGATGTTCTCGATCGCGCCTTGCAGCAGGGCGCGGTTGAACTGCAGCACTTCCGAGGCTTCGTCGGCGATGCGCACCACGTCTTCCAGCTGCATGTCGCGGCCTTCGATGGCCGCCTTGACCACCGCCCGGGTCGACGAGGTGCCGAGCACACCTGCGAGCAGGCGCTCGGTGTGCTCGATCCATTCGCCGTCGGCGTTCTGGTTGGGGTTGAAGCCCTTGCCCTGGCGGTAGGCGAAACGGATAAAGCTCTGCCGCGCCCGTTCCTCGCCGACGAAACGTGCGGCCAGGTGCAGCAGGTCGTCGATCTGCACCGCCAGCAGCGAGCGGTTGCTCGGTCGCGAGCTGCTTTGCTGGCCGATGAAGCGCCCGGCCTGCCAGTGCTCGGTAACCCGCGTGCGCGAGAGGATCGAGACCCAGGCGAACACCGTGAAGTTGCCGGCCAGGGACAACACCACGCCCTGGGTCAGCGGGGTGATTGGTAGCCCCAGCGGATTGCCGTGCAGCCAGGCCAGGCCGGGGAACACTTCCAGCGGCCAGCCCAGGCTGTGGGCGGCGATCGGCAGGACCAGGGTGTAGAACCACAGGAAGGTACCGGTGGCGAGGCCGGCGAACACACCGCGACGGTTGGCCTGCTTCCAGTACAGCGCGCCGAGCATGGCGGGCGTGAGTTGGGTGACTGCGGCAAAGGCGATCTGGCCGATGGTCGCCAGGCTGGCGGTGGAGCCGAGCAGGCGGTAACTGACGTAGGCGAGCAGGAGGATGACCACGATGGTCACTCGGCGCACCGTCAGCATCCAGCTGCGGAAGGCCTCGAACGGGCGCTCGGCGTTGTTGCGGCGCAGCAGCCAGGGCAGCAGCATGTCGTTGGAGACCATGGTCGACAGCGCCACCGCCTCGACGATGACCATGCCGGTAGCCGCCGAGGCGCCACCGATAAACGCTAGCAGGGCCAGGCTCGGATGGGCCTCGGCCAGGGGCAGGCTGATGACGAAGGAGTCGGAAATCACCGTGCCGGGCAGGAGCATCTGTCCGGCCAGGGCAATCGGCACCACGAACAGCGCGGCCAGGGCCAGGTACATGGGGAATACCCAGCGCGCCAGGCGCATGTCCTGGGGCTCGATATTCTCCACCACGGTGACCTGGAACTGCCGGGGCAGGCAGATGATCGCCATCATCGCCACGCCGGTCTGGACGATCATCGACGGCCAGTTGATGGTCTCCTGCCAATAGCTGTCCAGCGCCGGGGCGACACGGGCCTGGCTGAACAGGTCGTCGAAACCGTCGTACAGGTTGAACACCACGAAAGCGCCGACGGCGAGGAAAGCCAGCAGCTTGACGATGGCCTCGAAGGCGATGGCCAGGACCATGCCGCGGTGGTGCTCGGTCACGTCCAGGCTGCGGGTGCCGAACACGATGGAGAACAGCGCCAGCACCAGCGAGATCACCAGGGCGGTGTCCTGCACCCGGCTGCCGGTGGCGTCGGCATTGGCGCCGATCAGCAGGTTGACGCCGAGGACGATGCCCTTGAGTTGCAGGGCGATATACGGCAGCACGCCGACCAGGCAGATCAGCGCCACCACCACTGCCAGGGTCTGCGACTTGCCATAGCGCGCGGCGATGAAGTCAGCGATGGAGGTGATGTTCTCCTGCTTGCTGATCAGCACCATCTTCTGTAGCACCCAGGGCGCGAAGATCAGCAGCAGCACTGGGCCCAGGTAGATCGGCAGGAAGGCCCAGAGCTGTTCGGCGGCCTGGCCGACCGCGCCGAAGAAGGTCCAGCTGGTGCAGTACACCGCCAGCGACAGGCTGTAGACCCAGGCACGCAGGCGCGGTGGCAGGGGCGTGCCGCGGCGGTCGCCGTAGAAGGCGATGGCGAACATGATGGCCATATAGACCAGGGCGACTCCCGCGATCAGCCCGCTGGACAACGACATGAAGACTCCGAACAGAAAAACCGTGCCGCCCTGGCGGGCAGCCACCTCGATCAATCAGTCTGGCATGCCGTCCGGGCTTCGTCAGCGCCGACCAAGGTCGCAGTGGCAGGGCGTCGCAGGCAAAGGGCATTGCAGACGCCTTACGGCGTATTTGGCCGGTCTTTTATCGGCAAAACCGATAACAGATAGAGAAAATAACCGTTATATGGATATAACTTTTGTTTGTATCGTTGTTTCCACCTCATGAGAGGACAGGAGACACACCGCCATGCCTTGCCAGACTGCTATCCATCCCTTGCGCCCCTTCAATCGCCTGACCCATCCGCGGGAAGTGATCCGCCAGTTCACCCCGAACTGGTTTGCCGTGGTCATGGGCACCGGCGTGCTGGCGCTGGCCTTGCCCCAGGCATTTGCCGGGCTGCATGGGCTGGCCGAAGGCTTGTGGTGGCTGGCCAGCGGACTCCTGGTGTTGTTCAGTCTGTTGTATGGCGCGCGCTGGCTGATGTTCTTCCACGAAGCGCGGCGGATCTTCGCTCACTCCACCGTGTCGATGTTTTTCGGCACCATTCCCATGGGGCTGGCGACGGTGCTTAACGGTGCACTGCTGTTCGCTTTGCCGCGCTTTGGCGACGGCCTCCTGCCCTGGATCGAAGCGCTGTGGTGGATCGACGTGGCCATGGCCCTGCTCTGCGGCGTGGCCATTCCGTTCCTGATGTTCACCCGCCAGGAACACAGCATCGACCAGATGACAGCGGTCTGGCTGCTGCCGGTGGTGGCGGCGGAAGTAGCGGCGGCCAGTGGTGGCCTGCTCGCGCCGCACCTGGCGGACAGCACGCGGCAGTTGCACATGCTGGTCACCAGCTATGTGCTGTGGGCGGTGTCGTTGCCGGTGGCGTTCAGCATCCTGACCATCCTCATCCTGCGCATGGCCCTGCACAAACTGCCGCCGGCGCACATGGCCGCGTCGAGCTGGCTGGCGCTGGGACCGATCGGCACCGGTGCCCTGGGCATGCTCCTGCTCGGCGGTGATGCGCCGGCGATCTTCGCCACCAACGGCCTGGCCGGTTTTGGCGAGACCGCCCGCGGGCTGGGTCTGATTGCCGGGATGGTGCTCTGGGGTTGCGGCTTCTGGTGGTTGCTGACGGCGCTGCTGATCACTCTCAAGCATGTGCACCAGGGCATGCCGTTCAACCTGGGCTGGTGGGGCTTCACCTTTCCGCTGGGGGTCTATGCATTGGCGACCCTGAAGCTGGGGAGCTGGCTGCATATCGGCTTCTTCCAGGTGATGGGCGAGGTGCTGGTGCTGGCGCTGGTGGGGATGTGGTTGCTGGTGGGCTGGCGCACGTTGTGCGGGGCCTGGCGCGGGGAGTTGTTCGTGTCTCCGTGCATCAAGTCGGCTTGAGGGCCTCATCGCCGGCAACGCCGGCTCCCACAGGTTCCGGGCCAGACGCATGATCCAGGCCCGACACAGAAACCTGTGGGAGCTGGCATTGCCAGCGATAGGGCCCTTTGGACTGGCCCCAGGAAAGGGTTATCCGGCAAAGTGTGGCTTTTCCCGCTTTCGGCGCCTCAAATAACCAACGCCCCGAACAGGTACACGGACGATGAGCCACACCTCCCAGTTCGCCTTGCTCAAGAAGCGCCGCTTCTTGCCCTTCTTCATTACCCAGTCCCTGGGTGCCTTCAACGACAACCTGTACAAGCAGTCGTTGATCCTGGCGATCCTCTACAAACTCAGCATCGGTGGCGACGGTTCGATGCTGGTCAACCTTTGCGCCTTGCTGTTCATCCTGCCGTTCTTCCTGTTTTCGGCACTGGCCGGGCAGTTCGGCGAGAAGTACGCCAAGGACGCGCTGATCCGCACCATCAAGCTGGCCGAGGTGGTGATCATGGCCATCGGCGCCGTCGGCTTCCTTTATAACCAGCTGTGGTTGCTGCTCCTGGCGTTGTTCGCCATGGGTACCCATTCGGCGCTGTTCGGGCCGGTGAAGTACTCGATCCTGCCCCAGGCCCTGCACGAGGACGAACTGGTCGGCGGCAACGGCCTGGTGGAGATGGGCACCTTCCTGGCGATCCTCGCCGGGACCATCGGCGCCGGGGTGATGATGTCCGCCAGTGGCTACGCGCCGGTGGTGGCCAGCGGTATCGTCCTCACCGCCGCCCTGGGCTATCTCGCCAGCCGCTTCATTCCTCGTGCCGCCGCCGCGTCGCCGGAACTGAAGCTGCAATGGAACATCTTTTCCCAGACCGCCGCGACCCTGCGCATGGGGCTCGGCCAGACCCCGGCGGTGTCCCGTTCGATCGTCGGCAACTCGTGGTTCTGGTTCGTCGGCGCCATCTACCTGACCCAGATTCCGGAATACGCCAAGCTCTGGCTGCACGGCGATGAAACCGCAGTCACCCTGGTCCTGACCCTGTTCTCGGTGGGTATCGCCCTGGGCTCGCTGCTCTGCGAACGTCTCAGCGGGCGCAAGGTGGAAATCGGCCTGGTGCCCTTCGGCTCTTTCGGCCTGACCCTGTTCGGCCTGCTCTGGTGGTGGCACTCCGGGGATATCCCGGCCGCCGCCGCGCCTTACGACTGGATGGCGCTGCTGGGCATGAGCCAGGCCTGGTGGATCCTGCTGTCGATCGTCGGCCTTGGCGTGTTCGGCGGCTTCTACATCGTGCCGCTGTACGCGCTGATCCAGGCGCGTACCCCGGAGGACCAGCGGGCCCGGGTGATCGCCGCCAACAACATCCTCAACGCCTTGTTCATGGTGGTCTCGGCCATCGTCACCATCGTCCTGCTCGGCGTGGCCGGGCTGGAGATTCCGCAGCTGTTCCTGGTGGTGTCGCTGCTCAACATCGCGGTCAACGCCTACATCTTCAAGATCGTCCCCGAGTTCAGCATGCGCTTCATGATCTGGCTACTGAGCCATTCCATGTACCGGGTCAAGCACCGCGACCTGGAGCGGATTCCCGACGAGGGCGCGGCGCTGCTGGTGTGCAACCACGTGTCCTTCGTCGATGCGCTGCTGATCGCCGGGGCGGTGCGCCGGCCGATGCGGTTCGTCATGTACTACCGGATCTACAACCTGCCGGTGCTCAACTTCATCTTCCGTACCGCCGGGGCCATTCCCATCGCCGGGCGCAACGAAGACCGCGCCACCTACGACCAGGCGTTCGAGCGCATCGCCCGCTATCTGGAGGAGGGTGAGCTGGTGTGCATCTTCCCGGAAGGCAAGCTGACCGGGGATGGCGAGATCGACGAGTTCAAGGGCGGGGTCAAGCTGATCCTGCAACGCACCCCGGTGCCGGTGATCCCGCTGGCGCTGCAAGGGTTGTGGGGCAGTTTCTTCAGCCGCGATCCGGCCAAGGGCTTTTTCCGCCGCTTCTGGTCGCGGGTGACCCTGGTGGCCGGCGCCGCGATTCCTGGCGAGGAAGCGGAGCCGGCGCTGTTGCGTGAGCGGGTAGGGGCGTTGCGCGGAGAAGTCCGCTAGCGGTTTGAGCGAAGAAGGTCAGCTGGCGCTGACCTTCAGGCCAATCAGCCCGGCGACGATCAGCGCAACGCTGACCAGGCGCACCAGGGCCATGGATTCGCCGAACAGGATGATCCCGGCGATCACCGTGCCCACGGCGCCGACGCCGGTCCAGATGGCATAGGCGGTACCCAGCGGCAGTTCCTTCATGGCCAGGCCAAGCAGGCCGAGGCTGATGGCCATGGCGGCGACGGTAAGGACGGTGGGGAGGGGGCGGGTAAAGCCGTCGGTGTACTTCAGGCCGACCGCCCAGCCGACTTCGAAAAGGCCGGCGAAAAACAGAATGATCCAGGACATGCTCGAATCTCCATCAGGGTGATGGGGCCGTCCCCGGGTGTTCACGCGCAGCGTCGCGAGGCCGTCCTCGCAGTGGCGCTATGGTGCACCGTTCTGGTGCCTTGAGCAAATCCGGGGGCCGCTTTGCGGCCCATCGCCGGCAACGCCGGCTCCCACAGGATTCATGTGCACCGCCGACCCTTGTGGGAGCCGGCGTTGCCGGCGATGGACCGCAAAGCGGTCCCGGAGATGTCAGATCCCCTGCGGAATCTCCTCGCCACCCAGTGCCTCGAACAGCGCCGGGAGGAACTCGGTGAAGGTCAGCATCATCAGGGTGAAGCTGGCATCCAGTTGGCCCAGCGCTTCCTCGCCGCCGTCTTCCTCGGCCTGGTCGGTCAGCAGTTCCTCGAACTTCAGGCGCTTGATCACCGTCTTGTCGTCCAGCACGAAGGACAGCTTGTCCTGCCAGGCCAGGGCCAGCTGGGTGACCTGCTTGCCGGTGCCCAGGTGCATCTGGATTTCTTCGCTGGTCAGGTCCTGGCGCTTGCAGCGGACGATGCCGCCGTCCTCGTGGGTGTCGCGCAGTTCGCATTCGTCGAGGACATGGAAGTCCGGGGCAGCCTGCTGGTTCTTCACCCAGTCGGTCATGGTCGCGCTTGGCGCGATCTTCACCGTCACCGGACGCACCGGCAGCGAGCCCATCACTTCACGCAGGGTCGACAGCAGGTCTTCGGCGCGCTTGGCGCTGGCCGAGTTGACCAGGATCAGGCCGAGCTTCGGCGCGATGGCGGCGAAGATCATTGCCCGGCGAATAAAGGCACGCGGCAGGAAGGCCTGGACGATCTCGTCCTTGATCTGGTCGCGTTCCTTCTTATAGACCTTGCGCATCTGCTCGGCCTCGATCTCCTCGACCTTCTCCTTGACCGCATCGCGCACGACGCTGCCAGGCAGGATGCGTTCTTCCTTGCGTGCGGCGATCAGCAGGAAGTCACCGCTGACATGCACCAGGGGAGCGTCCTCGCCTTTGCCGAACGGGGCGACGAAGCCGTAGGTGGTCAACTCCTGGCTGGCGCACGGGCGGGCGGGCTTGCTGGCCAGTGCGGCTTCCAGTGCTTCGGCATCGAACGGAATGTCCTGGGTCAGGCGGTAGCTCAGCAGGTTTTTGAACCACATGGGGCGGATCTCTCCTCTCTATATAAGGGGGGCATTATTCTCCGGCTGATGCTTCCAGGCCAAGTCCGCTAAGTCGTTGGAACGCCTGAAAATTTTTTTTCAAAAAGTGCTTTACAGAGTGTGGGGTGCTCCGTAGAATGCGCGCCACACCGAGACGATGGGTGATTAGCTCAGCCGGGAGAGCATCTGCCTTACAAGCAGAGGGTCGGCGGTTCGATCCCGTCATCACCCACCACTTCTCAGTGTTACGCGCAGCGGTAGTTCAGTCGGTTAGAATACCGGCCTGTCACGCCGGGGGTCGCGGGTTCGAGTCCCGTCCGCTGCGCCATATTTAGCTTCCAGGGCCCACTGAACACCCGGAAGCAACAGAGAAAGCGACCTTAGGGTCGCTTTTTTTGTTTCTGTCGTTCGTCCAGAATCCACCAGCGCGCTGGTATCCCTTGCCAGCTTCCCTTTCTGAGCAAGAGATCGACCATGCAGGACGCCAGTGTTTCTCCCGCCCCGTTGCTGGGCATCGACCTCGGTACCACCAACAGCCTGATCGCCGTCTGGCGCGATGGCCGCGCCCAATTGATTCCCAACGCCCTTGGCGAAGTGCTGACCCCGTCGGTGGTCAGCGTCGACGAAGACGGCAGCATTCTCGTTGGCCGCGCCGCTCGCTCGCGACTGACCACCCATCCGCAGCGCACTGCCGCAGCCTTCAAGCGTTTCATGGGCAGTGACAAGCGGTTCGAACTGGGCAGCCAGTCCTTCAGCCCGGAAGAGCTCTCGGCTCTGGTGCTGGGTGCGCTGAAACAGGACGCCGAAGCCCATCTCGGCGTTGCGGTCAGCGAGGCGGTGATCTCCGTGCCGGCCTATTTCAGCGACGAGCAACGCAAGCGCACCTGCTTCGCCGCCGAACTGGCCGGGCTCAAGGTGCAGCGCCTGATCAACGAACCGACTGCCGCGGCCATGGCCTACGGCCTGCACGAACAGAAATTCGAGCGCACGCTGATCTTCGACCTGGGTGGCGGCACCTTCGACGTCACGGTGCTGGAATACTCCCTGCCGCTGATCGAAGTGCATGCGTCCACCGGCGACAACTTCCTTGGCGGCGAGGACTTTACCGAAGCCTTGCTGCAAGCCTGCCTCAAGGACTGGCAACTCGATGTCCAGGCCATCGAACCGCAGGCCCTGGCCACCCTGTACGACTCACTCGAACAGCTCAAGTGCCGGCTGGCCCAGGGGCCGCAATCGCTAAGCTGGAAAGGCGCGGACAGTGTTCGCGAGTGGCAACTGGACGAGGCCCGTGCCCAGTCGATCTGGGCGCCGTTGCTGGCCCGCCTGCGCGCCCCGATCGAACAGGCCCTGCGCGATGCCCGCCTGAGCCCGCGAGATCTCGACAGCCTGGTATTGGTCGGCGGCGCTACGCGTATGCCGGCGGTGCAGCAGATGGTCGCCACCCTGTTTGGCCGCCTGCCGTACCGGCACCTGGACCCGGATACCATCGTCGCCCTCGGCGCTGCCAGCCAGGCGGCCTGCAAGGCGCGGGACGCCGCGATCGAAGAACTCATCCTCACCGATGTCTGCCCCTATACCCTGGGGATTTCCTCCATGCGCGGCGAAGACGTGCGCGGGGCCTTTTCGCCGATCATCGAGCGCAACACGGTGATCCCGACCTCGAAGGTGCAGCGGTTCTACAGTACCCACGTCGAGCAGAAGATCATCCGCATCGAGGTCTACCAGGGCGAGCGCCCCTGGGTTCGCGACAATATCTTCGTCGATGCCTTCGAGGTGCCGCTGCCCCAGGTCGGTCGCCTGCAAGACATCGACGTGCGTTTCAGCTACGACATCAACGGCCTGCTGGAAGTGGACGTGACCCTGCTGGAAAGTGGCGAACGTCATAGCCACAGCATCGACCGCAGCCCCACCGGCCTGGACGAGGAGGCGCGAGCCAACAGCCGCGCGCGCCTCGCCGGGCTGAAGATCCATCCCCGCGACACCTTGCCCAACCGCGCCCTCAGTGCTCGTCTGGAGCGGGCCTGGATGCACAGCCTGGGCGAGGAACGCGAGCTTATCGGGGCCTGGCTGGACGAGTTCAATGCAGTACTCGCCAGCCAGCGGGCCGATGAGATCACCAGCCGTCGCCAGTCCCTTTCGCGGCTTCTCGACGAGCTCGGCGTTTAGGTTTCAGCGGTCGCAACAGGTTTTGCAGACCGTCGACGAGGCGCTTTTTGCCTCGCACGGTCGGCGGCATGCCAAAGTTGTTGGGCAGCACGTCACCCGGTGAAACCAGCAGCAGGAACAGGTTGAAGGGTATCGCCGGGACGATCAGGCACATGATCAGCAAGGTGCCCGCGCCTTGCCCGCGGTCATGCAGGCGCCGCAGGCAGCTACTCAGCACACCGAGCAGCGCGACGAGCATGCCCAGGCCGGCAAATTCTTTCGGCAAGCGGATCAGCAGCAGGCCGAGCAGGCACCAGTAGACCAGCATCAGGGCGAACGCGCCGCGGCCAAGACGGCTCTTGAGCTTCCAGAACTCCCAGAATTCGGCCTCCACATCCTGGTTTTTCAGGCCGTAGAGGCGTTCCACCAGCGCCAGCAAGGCGGTCACCGCCAGGCGCAGGCCCTGGGCGATCTGCGGGTCGTCCTTGGCTACCTGCAGGCTGGTCAGGGTCTTGATATCCGGGAGCATGCCCTTGTCGCCCGCCATCCTTGCCAGCACCTCCTGGACCCGCCAGAACGTATCGTCATCCAGCCCCTGGTTTTTCAGGGCCCGGGCTTGCGGACGGATGAGGATGCCCTTGGGCAGGCTGCTGCGGAATTCCTCGAACCAGGGATCCGGATGGTCCACGCCCTGCATGCAGTCGCGCAGGTACTGCCGATCCTCCGGGTGCAGGTGGGGATCGCTGTAGAGCACGCCCCAGAACAGCATCATGCTGTACGGCTCGTCGGCGAACGCCTGGGGATCGTCGACGAAGTGCCTGAACAGCACCGGGGTCTCGGGATAGCGCGGACTGTCCAGGGCGCTTTGCACGGTGCAGAGCACCTCGGTCAGGCGCAGTTGCACCAGGTTGCCCGGATCCAGGCGTGCCAGAAGGGCTTCGAGAGGCGCCTGCCGTTCCAGCCAGCTCGCCAGCAGATCACGGGTGGCCGCGAACGGGTGACCCGGCGGATAGTCCAGATTGCCCAGCAGGCTTGGCGTGATCAGTTCCAGCCAGCGCTGCGGTTGCTCCATCAGGGCCAGGATGAACAAATGCCGGGCATACCATTGCCAGGGGTCTTGCTCCATGGGCAGTTGCAACCCGGCTACCGCCAGGCGCATCTGCTGGACCAGGGCGAAAGGCGCCGGCGACAGCTGTTGGATATGGAAATGCTCGACTATCCGTTGCAGCGCGCCTCCGTCATAGGCGCGCAGGCGCACCAGCCATTCGCCACAGGCCTGTGGCGCGTGGCCTTCTTCCAGTTGCGCGGGCAGGGGCGGCGACTCCTCGTCGCTCTCGATCCACTGCTTCAGCGCACGGGGAACCGGCGCCTGTTCCAGCCACGCCAGCTGTTGGCGGGCCTGGCGGCGAAACCCGGCGAGGATCAGTTCGTCGAGCGGTTGGTCGCTGGCCGGGCTGGCGACGATCTGCTGCAACAAGGCGATATCGCCGCGCTGCAGGGCCCAGGCCTGGCGATACAGGTGTTGCAGATCTGGTTGTGGATGCTCGTCCAGCAGCCAGGCCAATAGCGGCAGTTCCTGGTCGCTGTCGATGCGCCAGTCGACATAGGTGGCGGCGATGCCTCCGTCGATGCTGCGCTTGGCTGCGAACCAGCGGCTCAGGGTTTCCGGGGCCTGGGCGTTGCTGCCATAGACTTGTGCCTGGTCAGTGAGGTCGTCCGGCCATTGCAGCGTCTCCTCCTGGAAGTCCAGGGCCTGGATCAGCAAGGGCAGGAGCTCCGGCTGCATGCCGTAGCACAGGTCGAGGAGATGGCGTGGCGCTTGCGGATGATGGTGCTTGCGGTGCAACAGGCTCCAGTACCGCAGGGCCAGTTCACCTAGGTTCAGCAGGCTGCTCTGCACGGCCAGCAGGTACAGCAGGTCGAGGTCATCGGGATGTGCATGCCATTCGTCCATGCACCACTCGAACAGATCGGGCAGGCCGATCCCCGCCTGGCTGCACTGGAGCAGCAAGCGCCGGGGCAGGGCGTCGTCCTTGGGCAACGGCAGGCACAGGTGCTGGCTGGCGAAGGCCTCGTACTCGAACAGCGGTCGTTCGTTGTACAGGTACTCCAGGGTGTGCAGGTACCACAGGGTTTCCTGCTGGGCGACGCCGGGCCAGTTGTTGATCAGGTGGCAGGGGACCAGGTCGGGCTCTTCGAGGCGGGCCAGGAATGCTTCGATATCCTGGGCCTGTTCAAAATCCAGACGCAGCAGTTGCTGCAACCAGGCCAGGCGCCGGGCCAGCGGACGCACGCATTCGTTGGACAGGATGCCGTTGCCGCGCACGGCCTCCAGCAGCGGCCAGCTGATATCTTCCAGCGCCTCCAGCGGCAGCAGGTCGAGTTGCTGGATGAACGCCTCCCAGGCCTGGGGATTGAAGCGGCGGGTGCTGTCCTTCAGCAATTCGGCGAACTGGTCCAGCGTCGCCTGGGCCAGGCTGACATCGCGTTCGGCGGGGGCTTCCTGCTCCGTTTCTCGGGCATGGCGCAGCGCGGTTTCATAGGCTTCGCGCAGGGCCTGGAAACCCTCGGGATCGGTTTCCGGATGATGCTCCGGCAGACGTGCCCGATAGGCACCCCGAATAGCGTTCTGGTCTTTGGTCGGTTCGATACCAAGGCGGATCCAGCAAGTCATGACCAGGTCCCTTCTTCAATCGATGCCGGCTGTTCCGGCAGGTCCAGCGGCAGGTGCCAGGGCAGGTCGGCCAAGGGGGCATTGCCGGCGTTGCTCAGGTTGGCCACCAGGTTCTGGTTCCAGCGTTCGCTGCCCTGGCGTTCCAGTTGCTGGAGCAGGTGCTCATCGGGCAGGTCCGAACAGTTCCACAGGCTGCGCCCGATCACGAAACCGGCGAGGTAGGCCGGCCAACTGTTGTAGTAATGGCGCGCGCGCAGGGCCAGGCGACCGTGCAGCCAGAGGCTTTCGTCGAGGTTGAGCCAGCCGTTGCGTACCCCGCAGCGCAGCAGGAACCCCATGCGCCCCAGGTCCCAGGCGCGGGTGCCACCGTAGCCGCAGTCGAGCAAGGTGCGCGCGGCATAGTCGTGGAGGATCCGCTGGCGCCGGTCCAGGTGTTCGAGGCGTGCTTGCCACTGGCTCGGCAGGTCGCGCTGGTAGTGCCAGTAGGCAGCATTGAGTTCGCTGGCGTGACCGTTGTCGGCCATCGGCAGAATGTCGAGCAACTGCTGGCGGTCGGCGATGTTCCACGAGCTTTGCAGGTCGATCTGGCGCTCGTCGTCGAAGTAGCGTGGCGAGGTGTAGCTGGCGCCGTTCAGCGCAGCCATTGGTGCGGACAGGGCATGCAGCCAGCGCTGTTCGATTTCTTCCATGAAGCACTCCGGAGGCGGGGCGACGGGCCATGCCCGCCGGGACTGCGCGGATTGTAATGATCCGGCCAATGGCCAGCAATGACGGCCATGGCCTGCCGCGCATTGGTGCAACCGTCCCCAAGACGGTGCAGCGCGACCACGGCCAAGCCAGGCGTAACGCGGCAAATCCGCTGCTCGCGGCATCTGGCGCGGCCCTTGCTTTACCTGCGTATCAGGCAATCAACGTCGATTGCCCCGTTCACGACAAAGGCGCCGTGCTGCTCCCCCTGTTCATCAGGTCGGGGTGGCAGGGCGCCTTTTTGTTTTTTGCGCAGAAAGGCAGGGGAGTCAGGGGTCATGACCAGCACGACGGTGCGCAGTGTCTGTCCGTATTGCGGTGTCGGTTGCGGCATCGTCATGAGCGTGACCGATAACAAGGTGACCAAGGTCAGCGGTGACAAGCAGCACCCGAGCAATTTCGGCCGGCTGTGCACCAAGGGCCTGAGCTGTCATCAGCCGCTGCGCGACTCCGGGCGCATGGAGTGGGCCTGGCTGCGTGACCAGCGCCAGCGCGATCCGGTGCGCCTGGGCATGGACCAGGCCATCGAACAGACCGCCCGCCGTTTGCGCACGATCATCGACCGCGAGGGTGCGGATGCCTTCGCCCTCTATGTCTCCGGGCAGATGTCCCTGGAAGCCCAGTACCTGGCCAACAAGCTGGTGAAGGGCTACATCCGCAGCCGCCATATCGAATCCAACTCGCGCCTGTGCATGGCCAGCGCCGGCAGCGGTTACAAGCTGTCGCTGGGGGCGGACGGGCCACCGGGCAGCTACCAGGATTTCGACAAGGCCGAGGTGTTTTTCGTGATCGGCGCGAATATGGCCGATTGTCATCCGATCCTCTTTCTGCGCCTGCTCGACCGGCTCAAGGCCGGGGCCCGGCTGATTGTGGTCGATCCCCGGCGCAGCGCCACCGCAGACAAGGCCGACCTGTTCCTGCAAGTGCGCCCCGGCACCGACCTGGCCCTGCTCAACGGCCTGTTGCACTTGCTGGTGGAGAACGGGCAGACCGACAACGCCTTTATCGAGGCCTACACCGAAGGTTGGGAGGAAATGCCGGCCTTTCTCGCCGACTACACCCCGGCGCGGGTCGCCGAAATCACTGGCCTGAGCGAGGCCGATCTGCGCCAGGCTGCCGCCATGATCGGTGGTGCCAGGGACTGGATGAGCTGCTGGACCATGGGCCTGAACCAGAGCATCCATGGCACCTGGCACAGCAACGCCCTGTGCAACCTGCACCTGGCCACTGGCGCCATCTGCCGTCCTGGCAGCGGTCCCTTCTCACTGACCGGTCAACCCAATGCCATGGGCGGCAGGGAAATGGGCTACATGGGGCCGGGACTGCCCGGACAGCGCTCGGCCCTGGTGGAGGCTGATCGGCAGTTCATCGAAAACCTCTGGAAACTCCCCGCCGGCAGCCTGCGGGCCGAGGCGGGCGAGGGCACCATCGGCCTGTTCGAGCAGATGGCAGCGGGGCAGGTGAAGGCCTGCTGGATCATCTGCAGCAACCCGGTGGCCAGTGTCGCCAACCGCCAGCGGGTGATCGACGGCCTGCGCGCGGCGGAGCTGGTGATCAGCCAGGACGCTTTTCTCGACACCGAAACCAACCGCTATGCCGACATCCTTCTGCCCGCCGCACTGTGGGCCGAATCCGAAGGGGTGATGATCAATTCCGAGCGCAACCTGACCCTCACCGCCAAGGCGGTGGACGCTCCTGGCGACAGCCTGGCGGACTGGCAGATCATTGCCCGGGTCGCCTGTGCCATGGGCTACGCCGAGGGCTTCAGCTACGCCAGTGCCGAGGAAGTCTTCGCCGAAATCCGCCAGGCCTGGAACCCGGCCACCGGCTACGACCTGCGTGGCCTGGACTACGCAAAACTACGCAGCGGACCGCAGCAATGGCCGTTCGAACCGGGGCGCAGCGAATCCCGCAGCCCGCTGCGTTATCTCAACAACGGCCTGAGCCAGAACCTGCGAGAAACCCCTGACGGCCAGCGGCCCGCGATCAGCTTCGCCACGCCCTCCGGCAAGGCACGTTTCTTCGCCCGGCCCTGGCTGCCGCCTGCCGAACTACCGGATGAATCCTACCCGCTGGTGCTCAATACCGGCCGCGTCCAGCACCAGTGGCACACCCTGACCAAGACCGGCAAGGTCGCCAGCCTGAACAAGCTGGAGCCCGGCCCCTTCGTGGAAATCCACCCGGACGATGCCGCTGCCCTCGGCATCGCCGAGAAGGACCAGGTGCAGATCCGCTCGCGCCGAGGTCAGGCGTTGCTGCCGGCGCGGATCAATACCCGGGTGATGCCGGGCAACTGCTTTGCACCCTTTCACTGGAACGACCTGTACGGCGACGCGTTGGCGATCAACGCGGTGACCAGCGATGCCGTGGATCCGATCTCCCTGCAACCCGCCTTCAAGCACTGCGCCGTGGCCCTGACCCGGGTCGGCGGTGAAC
>Ga0222427_100504_pt1 | contig 55884 bp, 55 predicted proteins | sample 2B20Ametagenome_FD_182890 | JGI IMG/M metagenome (GOLD analysis project Ga0222427, IMG submission 182890) | Enriched microbial communities from leaf-cutter ant dump, University of Wisconsin, Madison, United States - 2B20A (version 2) | ecosystem: Environmental > Terrestrial > Nest > Insects nest... | reverse complement strand
TCCAACCCTCTCCCTGGTGAAATCAGCGCTGTGGAACCACCCGATCCCATCCCGAACTCGGAAGTGAAACGCAGCCGCGCCGATGGTAGTGTGGCTCAAGCCATGCGAGAGTAGGTCATCGCCAGGGTTTTTATCCCCAAACCCCCAGCCATCAGGCTGGGGGTTTGCTTTTGGGCGCAACACCCAAAGCCAACGCCGGCGGATCATCCCGGGGCAAACAAAAGGTCCGGCAATGCCGGACCTTCAGGGGGCAATGGCCGCAGGGATTACACCCGGCCGAATACCAGTGTTGCGTTGGTGCCGCCAAAACCGAAGCTGTTGGACATCACCGTGTCCAGCCTCGCCTCCTGCGTCTGCCGCAGGATCGGGAAGCTGGCCGCGCGTTCGTCCAGTGTTTCGATGTTGGCCGAGCCGGCCATGAAACCGTCGCGGAGCATCAGCAGGCTGTAGATCGCCTCGTGCACGCTGGCCGCGCCCAGCGAGTGGCCGGACAGTGCCTTGGTCGAGGAGATCGGCGGAACCTTGTCGCCGAAGACCTCGCGCACCGCGCCCAGTTCGGTGATGTCGCCCAGCGGTGTCGAGGTGCCGTGGGTGTTGAGGTAGTCGACCGGGCGGTCGAGGCCGGCCAGCGCCATGTTCATGCAGCGCACGGCGCCTTCGCCAGACGGGGCGACCATGTCGGCGCCGTCCGAGGTGACGCCATAGCCGACCAGTTCGGCATGGATGCGAGCACCACGGGCAACGGCGTGGTCGTAATCCTCCAGCACCAGCATGCCGGCGCCGCCGGCGATGACGAAGCCGTCGCGGTTGGCGTCATAGGGACGCGAGGCGGTAGCCGGGGTGTCATTGAAACTGGTGGACAGCGCGCCCATCGCGTCGAACATCATGCTCATCGACCAGTGCAGGTCCTCGCCGCCGCCGGCGAACACGATGTCCTGCGCGCCGTGGCGGATCATGTCCGCCGCCGCGCCGATGCAGTGCGCCGAGGTGGCGCAGGCGGCCGACAGCGAGTAGCTGACGCCCTTGATGCTGAAGGCGGTGGCGAGGTTGGCCGACACCGTCGAACACATCGTGCGCGGCACCATGTACGGGCCGATCTTGCGCACGCCGCGGTTGCGCAGCAGGTCCGCGCCTTCCACCTGCCACTGGCTGGAGCCGCCACCGGAACCGGCGATCAGGCCGGTGCGACCATTGCTGACCTGCGCTTCGTCCAGGCCGGCGTCGGCGATGGCGTCGCGCATGGCGATGTAGCTGTAGGCCGCCGCGTCGCTCATGAAACGCTTGAGCTTGCGGTCGATCTGCGCCTCGAGGTCGATCTCGACGCGGCCGCCGACCTGGCTGCGCAGGCCGGCTTCGGCGTGGTCGGGCAGGAAGACGATGCCGGAACGGCTTTCGCGCAGCGCGCTGGAAACGGTGTCCAGGTCGTTGCCGAGGCAGGAGTTGATGCCCATGCCGGTGATGACGACGCGACGCATCAGAAGCTCTCGGTAGAGGTGAACAGGCCCACGCGCAGGTCCTTGGCGCTGTAGATCTCGCGACCATCCACCAGCATGCGGGCATCGGCCTGCGCCATCACCAGCTTGCGGTTGATGACGCGCGAGATGTCGATTTCGTACTGCACCAGCTTGGCGCTGGGCAGCACCTGGCCGGTGAACTTGACCTCGCCGCAGCCCAGCGCGCGGCCACGGCCCTCGGCGCCGATCCAGGTCAGGAAGAAGCCGGTGAGCTGCCACATGGCATCGAGGCCGAGGCAGCCGGGCATCACCGGGTCGCCGATGAAGTGGCAACCGAAGAACCACAGGTCCGGGCGGATATCCAGCTCGGCGCGCACCAGGCCCTTGCCGTGCGGGCCGCCGTCATCACGGATGTCGGTGATGCGGTCGAACATCAGCATCGGGTCGTTGGGCAGGCGGCCCTTGTTGGGGCCGAACAGCTCGCCGCGTGCGCTGGCAAGCAGCTGTTCGCGCGAGAACGCATGGAGACGGTTCATCGAAGCGGTAATCCCGGAGCACGGAAAACGTAACGTCCAAGGATGCTTGATCGATGCGGTTTCAATCAACAGTTTTAACCGTACGCATCCGTAGTGTTTGCGGGAAAAGCCTGCATGTTCGCAGCGGATCGTACCGGAGCGTATGGCGCGGCGGGCTATCATTGCAGGACCTGTCCCTGCCGCTGCGGTTCCCCGGTTCGCCCATGCGCAAGATCATCCACATCGACATGGACGCGTTCTATGCGTCGGTCGAGCAGCGGGATGATCCGGCATTGCGGGGCCGCCCGGTGGTGGTGGCTTGGCGCGGGGCGCGCTCGGTGGTGTGCGCGGCGTCCTACGAGGCACGCACTTTCGGCGTGCGTTCGGCGATGCCGGCGCTGCGCGCCGAGCGGCTGTGCCCGGAGGCGGTGTTCGTGGCGCCGGATTTCACCCGCTACAAGGCGGTGTCGCGGCAGATCCGCGAAATCTTCCTGCAGCACACGTCGCTGGTGGAACCGTTGTCGCTGGACGAGGCCTATCTGGATGTCACCGCTTCGCCGACCTGCGGCGGCATCGCCACCGACATCGCGCGGACCATCCGCGCGCAGATCCGCGAAGCCACGGCGCTGACCGCCTCGGCCGGCATCGCGCCGAACAAGTTCCTGGCCAAGATCGCCTCGGACTGGCGCAAGCCCGATGGCCAGTTCGTGGTGCCACCAGCGCGGGTGGAGCGGTTCCTGACCCCGCTGCCGGTGAGCCGCGTGCCGGGCGTGGGCAAGGTGATGCAGGGCAAGCTGGCGGCGTTGGGCATCGCCACCGTCGGCGACCTGCGCGGCCTGCCGCTGGAGCAGTTGGAAGCGCTGTTCGGCGTGTTCGGGCGGCGGCTGCACCAGCGTGCGCGCGGCATCGACGAGCGGCCGGTAGAGCCGGATCAGCCGGTGCAGTCGATTTCCTCGGAGGACACCTTCAGCGAGGACCTGCGGCTGGGCGAGTTCGACAAGCTGATCGCGCAGCTGGCCGAACGCACCTGGCATGCCTGCGGGCGCACCGAGCGCGTCGGCCATACCGTGGTGCTCAAGCTCAAGACCGCGCAGTTCCGCATCCTGACCCGCAGCTTCACCCCGGATGCGCCGCCGGCGTCGGTGGAGGAAGTGCGGGATATCGCCTTGGCGCTGTGCCAGCGCGTGCAATTGCCGCCGGAGACGCGCTATCGGTTGGTGGGCGTGGGGATTTCAGGGTTCCGCGACCGCGAGGATTCGGCGGTGCAGGGCGATCTGTTCCGCGAGTTGCCGGTGGAGTGAGCCATGTGCGCCGGGGATGGGCGTGGTGTAATCGGCGGCCTTCGATCAGGGAGCAGGTGCGTGGAGATTGCGGCGCTGGTATTCGATCTGGATGGCACGCTGGTGGACAGCGCCGCCGATATTGCCGAGGCAGTCAACCGCATGCTGGACGATCTGTTGTTGCCGCGTGTGGACGAAGCCACCGTGCGCGGCTGGATCGGCGAGGGCGTGCGCAACCTGGTGGACACCGCGCTGCATCATACCGGCAGCGGACACACGCCGGTCGAGGTGATGCCCGGCTTCATGCGCCACTACCGCGACTGCCTGTTGCGCAGCCCGCGCCTGTATGACGGCGTGGTCGAGGCATTGGAGCAATTGCAGGCGCGTGGCCTGCCGCTGGCGATCTGCACCAACAAACCGTCGGCGCTGGTGCCGCCGCTGCTGGAACACCTGGGCATCGCGCCGTACTTCGCGCACATCGTCGGCGGCGATACCTTGCCGCAACGCAAGCCGGCGCCGGAACCGCTGCTGCATGCCGCGCACCTGCTGGGACAGGCGGTGCCACGCTGCCTGATGGTCGGTGATTCGGCCACCGATCTGGCGACGGCGAACGCGGCCGGCATGCCGATCGCGCTGGTGCGCTACGGCTACCTGCGCGGGCTGGACCCGCAGATGGCCAGCGCATTGGCGGTCATCGACGACCTGCGCGAATTGCTGGCGCTGCCGGATGCGGTGCTGCGCCTGCATGCCGATGGCGCATGACGATCCGGCCCGTCGGGGGCCGGATCGATGCGGGCGCTGTGTGACCGCGGGGTGCTGCCCCGCGTCACGGGCTTACTTCGAGCGGTAGCGCAGGGTCAACTGGTACTCGCGGCCCGGCTGGTTGTACCAGGCGATGGTTTCGTACTCGCGGTCGAACACGTTGGCCGCGCGTGCCTGCAGGCTCCAGGCGTCGTTGATGGCGTATTCCACGCGCAGGTCGACGGTGCCGTAGCCGGCCAGGCGCACCGTGTTGGCGGCGTTGTCGAAGCGATGGCCGTAGCCGGCGGCGGTGATGCCCAGGCGCAGCGGGCCGAAGCCGCGGTCCACGTCGATGCGGCCGCTGCTGCGCGCGCGGCGGGCCAGCCAGTTGTCATACTGGCTGCCGGTGGTGCGGTTGCGCGGATCGGTGTAGCTGGCCTGTGCGTTGATGTCGAAACCGGCCAGCGATACGGAGCCGGTCAATTCCGCGCCGCGAATACGGGCCTTTTCAACCTGCGTCATCATCCATGTGGTGGCATCGTAGGTGATCAGGTCGTCGATGCGGGTTTCGTACAGGTCCAGCGCCCAGCGCCAGTCCTGTCCACCCTGCGAAAGGCCGACATTGGTGCTCCTGGCCTTTTCCGGGTCCAGCGTCGGCATGCCACTCCACGGGTCGTACAGGTCGCTGAAGGTCGGAGCCTTGAACGCGGTGCCGTAGCTGGCGTTCACGCGCAGGCCGTGGCCCAGTTCCAGGGCCCAACCAAGGCTGCCGGTGGTGTGGTTGCCGAACTGCTCGTTGTCGTCGTTGCGCAGGTTGGCTTGCAGCGAGTGCGCGCCGAAGCGGCCCAGGTACTGCACGAACACGCCGGTGTTGTCGCGGTTCTCGACCAGGTAGCCGGCGCTGCTGCCGTCCAGGCTGTCATCGCTCCAGTCCACGCCGGCGCTCAGCAACTGGCCTTCGGCCAGGCCGAGGTCGGCCTGCAGCGAGGCGCTGTCGCGATGGGTCTGGGCGCTACCATAGGCGCCGAAATCGCCATAGTTGTCCGATTCGTTGTCGCTGCGGCCGACGCTGGCGGTCAGCGCGAAGCGCTCGCTGGGCGTGTAGCGGAGCTTGCCGCCCAGCACCTGCTGGCGGGTTTCGGAATAGTTGTAGTAACCGTCGTAGTGGTTCTTGCCGTCGGCGCGCAGCGCGCTGCCTTCCACGCTCCACTGTTCGTTGAAGCTGTAGCCGCCACGCAGGCTCTTGGACAGGTTGCGGTAGCCGTCGCGGTCCGGTTCGTCGGCGTAGCAGCCCTGGAACAGGGTGGCCGAGCCGCGGCAGGCATTGATGCCGTCGCTGTGCTGGTAGGCGACGTCGGCGCCGAACCAGCCGCGCTCGGTGCCGCCGCCGATGCCGCCGCTGGCTTCGCGCAGGCCGTTGCTGCCGCCACCCAGTTGCAGGTGCGGGGCGAAACCACCGTGGTTGCGGCGGGTGAAGATCTGGATCACGCCGCCGATGGCGTCCGCGCCATACAGGCTGGACTGCGGGCCGCGCACGATCTCCACGCGCTCGATCTGCGCCAGCGGCAGGTCCTGCAGCGCGGCTGCGCCGAAATCGGCGGTGTTGATGCGTATGCCGTCGAGCAGCACCACGGTATGCGCCGAATTGGTGCTACGCAGGAACAGCGAGGTCTGCTTGCCGAGGCCACCGCTGTTGGTCAGGTTGATGCCGGCGCGGCCGCGCAGCAGGTCCTGCAGCGAGGTGGCCTGGCTGCGCTCGATCTCGGCGCGGTCGATCACCTGCGCCGGCGAAATGCTGTCCTGCAGGGTGATCGGCGTGCGGGTGGCGGTGACGATGACGTCGTCGAGTTCGGTGGGCGCCTGCCCGGCGGCGGCGATGCCCGGCAGCGCGAGCGCCAAGGCGAGGGAGAGGGCGTGGTGGGACAACTTCATCGGGGAACTCCTGCAACCCGCGCGCTCCCGCGCGGACAGACGGTGGGGGTTGCCAGGAGAGGGCGCCACGACGGAGTGCGCGCACGGCGCCACTGCCGCCGCCATGCCCTCCGCATCGCAACCAGTCGGCTTCCGGGCCGGTCTCCGGGCTTGCAGGCGAAACGACCGTGGCCGCTTCCGCCCAGACGCCTTCCCATGCGATGGATGCACAGTGGCGGTGTGTCTGGACTGTCCTGCTCACCGTTGCGGGGGCAGCGCCGGACTGGCGGATGGCTGGAATTCCAGCAATGCGCGGCACCGGCTTCCCGTTTCAACCGGCGGGAGGAAGTCCCGGCCGGTCACCCGAAAGTGCGCGCATTCTATGCCATCGGCGCCGCGAAGGCAGGTGCGGGCCCTGCGTCCCGCCCGCACCGCCGTAAAATGCGCGACCGCAACGCAGCAACGGAACACCCGTGACGCAAGACTGGTTCACCCGCGCCTGCCCCGCGCCCTCGCCGGCGCACCGGCAGCAGGCCATCGCCCGCCAGCGGCAGCTGACCAAGCCGGAAGGCGCACTGGGGCGGCTGGAAACCCTCGCCATCGACCTGGCCGCGCTGCAGGGCCGCGAGCGGCCGCGTGCCGCGCGGGTGCCGGTGCTGGTGTTCGCCGGCGACCACGGCATCGCCGCGCGGGGCGTGTCGGCCTATCCGGCCGAGGTGACTGTGCAGATGCTGCGCAACTTCGCCGCCGGCGGCGCCGCCATCGCGGTGCTGGCGCGCGAGCTGGGGTTGCCGTTGCATGTATGGGACGTCGGCAGCCTGGCCGATGCGCCGGTGTCGGGCGTGGCCTGGGACAAGCCGCGCCGCGGCACCGACGATTTCAGCGTGGGCCCGGCGATGGCGCTAGCCGACCTCGATGCCGCGTTCGCGGCCGCGCAGCGTGCGGTGGCGGCGGCCTGCGCCGATGGCGCCGACCTGCTGCTGCTGGGCGAGATGGGCATCGGCAACACCACCGCCGCCAGCGCGCTGGCCGCCGTGCTCGGGCCGTTGCCGTTGGAAGGCCTGGTCGGCGCGGGAACCGGGCTGGATGCGCCGCGCGTCGCCCGCAAGCAGCAACTCGTGGCGCAGGCGCTGGCCCTGCATGGGGCTGCCATCGATGCCGCCGCCATCCCCGGCCGCGAGGCCCTGCGCCGCGTCGGCGGGCTGGAGATCGCCGCGCTGGCCGCCGCCCTGATCGCCGCCGCGCAGCGCGGCGTGCCGGTGCTGGTGGACGGCTTCATCGTTTCGGCCGCGGCGCTGGCGGCGGTGCGGATCAACCCGTCGTTGCGGCCGTGGCTGCTGTTCTCGCATCGCTCGGCCGAATGCGGCCACGCCCGCGTGCTCGACTGCCTGCAGGCGGAGCCGCTGCTGCAACTGGACCTGCGCCTGGGCGAGGGCTCCGGCGCCGCGCTGGCGTTGCCGCTGCTGCGGCTGGCCTGCGCGCTGCACAACGACATGGCCACCTTCGCCGAGGCGGCGGTGGCGCAGCGGAGCGCGGCGCCATGATCCTCGACCTGATGCGCCACGCTTCCACCGGCCGCCACGGCTACCTCGACGGCCGTACCGACCCGCCGCTGCTCGCCGGCGCGGCGGACGCGCTGCTGCAGCGCCACGGCGGTGGCCGCTGGAGCCGGGTGATCGCCTCGCCGCGCCGGCGTGCGCTGGATACCGCCACCGCGCTGCTGGCCGGCCGCGACCTGTTCTGCGAAATCCACCCGGACTGGGCCGAGCTGGACTTCGGCGACTGGGACGGCCGCCGCTACGACGAGATCCCCGCCGAGCAGCTGGCCGGGCTGTACGACCCGCCGCACGCACAGGTGCCGCCCAACGGCGAGAGCTGGCAGCAGTTCCACTCGCGCATCGAAGCGCAGCTGCAGCGGCTGCTTGACGAGGGCGAAGACGAAGGTGGCGACCCGGTGCTGGTGGTCAGCCACGCCGGCGTGCTGCGGCTGGCGGTGTCGTGCGTGTGCGGCATGCCGCTGGCGGCGCTGTGGGCGCTGCGCATCGACTACGGCACGCGCCTGCGCCTGCGCGTGGAGCGCGATGACGATGGCCGGCTGTGGGGTGAGCTGCTGGAGCTGTGCCAGCCATGAGCGTGCGCCGCCTGATCCTGGCCATCCAGTTCCTGACCCGGCTGCCGACGCCGCAGGTGAAGGATTTCCGCAACGACGACCTGAGCCGTTCGGCGGTGTACTACCCGCTGGTCGGCATGATCATCGGCGCGCTGCTGCTGTTGCCGCTGTACCTGCTGGACGGGCGGCCGTGGCTGGCCGGCGCGCTGGCCCTGCTGCTGTGGGTGTGGGTGACCGGCGCGCTGCACCTGGACGGGCTGGGCGACGTGGCCGATGCCTTCGGCGCCGCGCACCGCGACCCGCAGCGCTTCCTCGAAGTGCTCAAGGACCCGCACATGGGCGTGTTCGGCGTGGTCACGCTGGTCATGCAACTGCTGCTCAAACTGGTGCTGCTGGGCGAACTGGCGACGAGCCCGTTGTGGTTCGGCATCGTGCTGGTGCCGGCGTGGGCGCGCTGGGGCACGCTGTGGTGGAGCCGGCTGCTGCCGTCGCTGCATGGCGCCGGCATGGCCGAGCGCTTCTCGTGGCAGCTGAGCCTGCGGTCGGTGTGGCTGTGGGCACTGCTGCTGGCGGCGGTCACCGCGTTCGTGGCCTGGCCGTTGCTGCTGGCCCTGCTGCTGGTGCCGCTGGTCGCCTTCTATTGGCGGCGCCGGCTGGGTGGCATTTCCGGCGATTGCCTCGGTGCCAGCGTCGAGGTCACCGAAACGCTGTTGTTGCTGGCGCTGGTATTGGCGTCGTAGATGCGGGGCTTGCCCCGCATGTAGCTTCACCGGGAAAGCGCCATGCGGGGCAAGCCCCGCATCTACGGGTTCTCGCTGAAGCGCAGCTCGCTGGTTTCTTCCGCTTCGGCCCCGACCTGCACGTGGTGCTCCCGCACCGGGCCGGGCCGTTGCGCGCTGGGCATGGCCGACAGTGCGCCGGCCGCGGCTTCGTACTCGGCGACCAGTTGCTGGCGGCGTGGCTCGGGCACTTCCTGCCAATGGCAGCCGAGCAATGCCCCTTCCAGCGAATAGAGCAGGTTGAGGCTGGGCTTGAAGCCGGCGCGGCGCACCTTGACGAAGGCGCCGACCGCACCTGCCGCGGCCAGGTCCTCGGCGCTGCGCAGGCCCACCTGGCGCAGCCATGCCGCGCTCTTGGGGCCGATGTTGCGCAGCTTCAGCGTGCTCACTTCAAGGCCCCGACGAACGCCCCGGCGATGGCCTCCAGCCCGGCCTGGTCGTCGGCGTCGAAGCGCGCTGGGACCGGGCTGTCGATGTCGAACACACCGACCAACTTGCCGTCGTGGAACAGCGGCACCACCAGCTCCGAGCGCGAGGCCGAGTCACAGGCGATGTGGCCGGGGAAGGCGTTGACGTCCTCCACGCGCTGGGTCTGGCCAGTGCTGGCCGCCGCGCCGCACACGCCCTTGTGCAGCGGAATGCGCACGCAGGCCGGCAGGCCCTGGAACGGGCCGACCACCAGCTCGGTACCGTCGAAGAAATAGAAGCCGACCCAGTTCAGCTGCGGCAGCGCGTGGTAGACCAGCGCCGACAGGTTGGCGGCATTGGCGATGCGGTCGCTTTCGCCGTGGACCAGCGCGCGGGCCTGGGCCAGCAGCTGGGCGTACTGTTCCGGCTTGCTGCCGGTGAGCGTGGAAGTGGTGAACATGCGCCGAGTTTACCGTCGTGCGACCAGTGGGGGCAGGCCGTCGTCGTGGGTGTAACCCCGACCTGCGCGGTGCGGGGTACTCCGTAGGCCGGGGCTACGCCCCGGCGCCTGTGCTGCGGGCATCGCAGGTGCGGTTCAGTTTGCCAGCGCGAGGTCGTCGATCAGCGCGCGCAGGAAGCGCGCCGCCTCGCCGCCGGTGCAGGCGCGGTGGTCGAAGGTGACCGACAGCGGGATCACCTTGTGCGTTTCCACCCCACCCATCACCGGGGTCAGCTGGAAGCGGGCGCGGCCGGCCGCGACGATCGCCACGCACGGCGGCACCACCACCGGGGTGGCGTAGCGGCCGGCGAACATGCCGAAGTTGGACAGGCTGATGGTGTAGCCAGTCAGTTCGGACGGGGCGATGGAGCGGTCCTCCACCTGCTGGCGCAGGCGGTTGATGCCCTCGCGCACGCCGCGCGCGTCGAGCATGTCGGCGTTGCGCAGCGCCGGCACGAACAGGCCGTCGTCGGTATCCACGGCGATGCCGATGTCCACCTGCGCATGCAGGGTGCGTGTGAGGTTGTCGCCGTCGAACCAGGCGTTCATCGCCGGCACCGCCTGGCAGGCGCGGACGATGCCGCGCACCAGCCGCGAGGTCATGTCATTGCCCGGCGCCCATGCGTGGATGTCGGCATCGTCGCTGAGCGTGGTCGGCACCACCTTGCTGTGCGCGTCGGCCATCACCCGGGCCATGTTGCGGCGCACGCCCTTGAGCGGTTCCGGCTGGCCCTTGGCGACCACGCCCGGGGGCGCGGTGCGCATGGGCTTGCCGGCGGCGGACACGGAGGTGCGCTCCCTCCCCCCATCGGGGGAAGGTGCCCGCAGAGCGGATGGGGGTACGGCAGCCGGGGCAGCCACCGCGTGCGCCGCCCCGTCTCCCCCGGCGGGGGAGGGAAGAAGAGCGGCCGGGTTCACCGCGGCCTGCTTCACGTCGTTCATGGTCACCGCGCCATCGGCACCGGTGGCGCGCACGCGCGTCAGATCGACGCCGAGCTTGCGCGCCACCGCGCGCACCGCCGGCATCGCCTTGACACCACCGACGGCCACGGCCTGTTCGGTGTGCACGGCGTTGGAGCTGACCATCGCGCCGACCACGGTGCCTTCGTCGGCGCGGTCGGCAGCGGCAGCGGCCGGCGCCGGGGCGGGAGCCGCCGCGGGCGTCGGCGCCTGCGCGGCCGGGGCGGGCGTGCCGTGGTGGTGGCCGGTGTCCTGGCCTTCGGCGCGCTGCGGCAGGTTCGGGTCGATCTCGAACTGCGCCAGCATGTGCCCGGTGACCACGATGTCGCCGGCCGCGCCGGCCAGCTTCAGCACCTTGCCGGACACCGGCGACGGCACTTCCACCACCGCCTTGGCGGTTTCCATCGACACCAGCGGTTCGTCCAGCTTGATCACGTCGCCTTCCTTGACGAACCACTCGACGATGGTGGCGTCCGGCAGGCCTTCGCCCAGGTCGGGCAGGTTGAAGTTCTTGGTCTGGCTCATCAGGGGGTTTCTTCCAGTAGTTCAAGGTCGCGTGCCGGCAGCCAGCCCTGCGCGCCATTGGCGCGTTCGGACCACCACCAGCCGCCGTGTTCGTGATGCAGTTCCACCATCTCGCCGCTGTCCACGTCCAGTTCCTGCGCGGTGTAGTCGCGCAGGGCCTCGGCGTGGCCGTCGTCGAGCACGCGCAGCCACGCCACCGGCGCCCAGCCGGCGCGGTTGTCGGCGGTGCGCACCCAGGCGAAGTCCGGCCATTCCTCGTCGCGCACGCCCAGTTCGACGATCTGCCCGGCGTGGAAGCAGAGCGGATCGGGGTACTGGCTGCGGTAGGCGCTGAGCAGACGCGCGCGCATGCTCAACCCGCTGCGACCGCGCGCCTGGCGGCGGTGACGATGCGCTCCACGCTCGGCAGGTACTTCATTTCCAGCCGGAACAGCGGGATATGGGTGTCGTAGCCGGTGACGCGCTCGACCGGGGCCAGCAGGTCGTACATCGATTCCTCGGCCAGTCGCGCGGCGATCTCGGCACCGAAACCGGCGGTCTTCGGCGCTTCCTGCACGATCACGCAGCGGCCGGTCTTGGCCACCGACTCGGCGATGGTGGCGAAGTCCAGCGGGCGCAGCGTGGCCACGTCGATCACTTCGGCGCTGATGCCTTCGCCGGCCAGCTTGTCGGCCGCTTCCAGCGCTTCCTTGACCTGCGCGCCCCAGGCGACGAGGGTCACGTCGGTGCCGTCGCGCAGCACGAAGCACACGTCCAGCGGCAGCGCCTCGCCGTCGTTGGCAACCACTTCCTTGTATTGGCGGTAGATGCGCTTGGGCTCCATGTAGATCACCGGGTCCGGCTCGCGGATCGCCGCCAGCAGCAGGCCGTAGGCGCGCTGCGGGCTGGACGGCAGCACCACGCGCAGGCCCGGCACGTTGGTGAAGATCGCCTCGTTGGCCTCGCTGTGGTGCTCCGGCGCGCGGATACCGCCGCCCCACGGCACGCGCAGCACCATCGGGCAGTGCAGGCGGCCGCGGGTGCGGTTGCGGATGCGCGCGGCGTGGCAGATCACGTGATCGACCATCGGGTAGACGAAGCCGTCGAACTGCGCCTCGGCCACCGGCTTCATGCCCTGCACGGCCAGGCCGACGGTGAGGCCGGCGATGGTGGTTTCGTCCAGCGGCGTGTCGAGCACGCGCTGCGGGCCGAACTGCTGCTGCAGGCCGGCGGTGGCGCGGAACACGCCGCCGTTGACGCCGACGTCCTCGCCCAACACCAGCACCGAGGGGTCGTGCTCCATTTCCCAGGCAAGCGCCTGGGTCACGGCTTCGATCAGGGTGATGGGGGTGGCGGTCATGGGGGGTTCTCCGCTGGCGCCGGTCGCGCCGTGGTCGGTGCCGGGGTCGTGGGCGGCGTGCAGGTCGGCCGTGCGCTTGATGTCATCCATGGCGCTGCTCCAGGGCAATGGCGGCGGCGCGCTGGGCCAGCAGGTCCGGCGGCGGGTCGGCGTACAGGTAGTCGAACATCGCCTCGACCGGCTGCACCGGGCAGTTGAGGTAGGCGTTGACCTCCTCGTCCACGCGCGCGCCACACTCGGCGATCCAGTTCTTCTCCTCCTCCTCGCTCCACACGCCCTGCGCGGTCAGGTACTTGCGCAGGCGGATCAGCGGCTCGTTCTGCCACGCCGCCTTGACCTCGGCGTCGTCGCGGTAGCGGCGCGCATCGTCGGCGGTGGTGTGGTCGGACAGGCGGTAAGTGAGCAGTTCCAGTACGGTGCCGCCCTGGCCGGCCAGCGCGCGTTCGCGCGCCTGCTGCATCGCCGCCAGCACCGCCAGCAGGTCGTTGCCGTCCACCTGCAGGCAGAACAGGCCGCCGGCCAGGCCCTTCTGGGCCAGGGTCTCGGCGCCGGTCTGCGCCGAACGCGGCACCGAGATCGCCCAGCCGTTGTTCACCACGCACAAAATCAGCGGCAGGGTGTAGGCGCCGGCCGAGTTCACCGCGGCGTAGAAGTCGGTCTTGGAGCTGCCGCCGTCGCCGCACACGGCCACCGCCACCTGCGGCTTGCCCTGCAGCTTGAACGACAGCGCGGTGCCGGCCGCATGCAGGCACTGGGTGGAGATCGGCACGCAGATCGGGAAGTCGCGCGCGGCGTCGCTGCCGCGGTCGTAGTCGCTGCCGCGCTCGTCGCCGCCCCAGTACATCAGCACGTCGCGCGGGCGCACGCCGCGCATGAACATGGCGCCGTACTCGCGGTAGCTGGGGGCGAGCACGTCGCCGGTCTTCATCGCCGCGCCGATGCCGACGTGGGCCGCTTCATGGCCCAGGCAGGAGGCGAAGGTGCCGAGCTTGCCGGTGCGTTGCAGGGCCACGGCCTTGGTGTCGAACACCCGGGTGGCCAGCATCTGCCGGAACAGCGGCAGCAGCGCGCGCGGGTCGCGCAGCGTGTCCGGCAGGTCATCGCGTACCAGGTTGCCGTCGGCATCCAGGTACTGCAGGTATTCAATTTGGAACTGGGCGGAAACCGTCATTGCAGCAACACCTTCGAACAGATGGTTTCAATTGATAGGAATTGCACATGGTAAGGACTCAGCCCGGAAAAGCCGTCCTGCGCCGCAGCACGGAATTGCGCATGGCGGCGCCCGGCTGCCGCGCGAGGTGGGCCGAACCATCGTATTCAGCTTCATCGCGGGCAGGCGCGGCATTGTCGCGCCGGTTGCGCCTGCAAGTGTTCGCTTTCCGTTTGCGCGGCCGCTCCCGCGCGGGACGGGCGGGAGCGGGGGGCCTGCCGCCTGCGTTACCCTTTGCGCCCCGCGCAGATGGCAAGGCCATGACCGTAGAACAGAACCAGCGTGAGCTCGAAGCCGGCATCCACACCGACCTGCAGGGCCGGCTCACCTATGGCGGCTACCTGTGCCTGGATCGCCTGCTGTCGGCGCAGCAGCCGTTGTCGAACCCGGCGCACCACGACGAGATGCTGTTCATCATCCAGCACCAGACCTCGGAGCTGTGGCTGAAGCTGCTCGACCATGAACTGCGCGCGGCGATGGGCCACCTGCAGCGCGACGAGGTCTGGCAGTGCCGCAAGGTGCTGGCGCGCGGCAAGCAGGTGCTGCGCCAGCTGACCGAGCAGTGGTCGGTGCTGGAAACCCTGACCCCGTCCGAATACATGGGCTTCCGCGACGTGCTGGGCCCGTCCTCGGGTTTCCAGTCGCTGCAGTACCGCTGCATCGAGTTCCTGCTGGGCAACAAGAACGCGGACATGCTGCTGGTGTTCGGGCACGACCCGGACGGGCAGGCGAAGCTGCGGCAGGCGCTGGAGGCGCCGAGCCTGTACGAGGAATTCCTGCGCTACCTGGCGCGCTTCGGCCATGCCGTCCCGGCCACCTATGAAGGCCATGACTGGACCCTGCCGCACGTCAGCGACCCGGCGCTGCGCCCGGTCTTCGAGAACATCTACCGCGACACCGACCGCTACTGGCGCGAGTACTCGCTGTGCGAGGACTTCGTGGACCTGGAGAGCCAGTTCCAGTTGTGGCGCTTCCGCCACATGCGCACGGTGATGCGGATCATCGGCTTCAAGCGCGGCACCGGCGGCTCCAGCGGCGTGGGCTTCCTGAAGCAGGCGCTGGAGCTGACCTTCTTCCCCGAGCTGTTCGAGGTGCGCACCAGCATCGGGGTGGCATAGCGCGGCCGGCGCCCACACATTTACATTGGTTGCAGATGAACGAAATTTGACGCCGGGCCGGGCGGTCGGTGATCCTCCCCGCGCCCCGGCCCGCGCCGGGGCCTCGCCTTTTTCACCGTACCGGCATTACTGGGGGAACCCCGCATGAGCGCTGCCGCGCCGAATTCCGCATCCACACCGGCGCCCGTGCCGGCGTTCAACGACCTGCTCGGCCACCCGCGTCCGCTGTGGATGCTGTTCATGACCGAGTTCTGGGAGCGCTTCGCGTTCTACGGCATCCGCTGGGCGCTGACGCTGTACATCGTGTCGCAGTTCTTCGGCGGCGAAGGCGCCGGCGAGGCGCCGGCCAACCGGCTCTACGGCGCCTACCTGGCGCTGGTGTATGCCTCGGCGCTGTTCGGCGGCTTCGTCGCCGACCGCCTGATCGGCTACCAGCGCTCGATCCTGATCGGCGCGGCGGTGATGTCGCTGGGCCTGTTCCTGATCGCCATCCCCAACGAGCAGGTGTTCCGCATCGGCCTGGCCACGGTCATCGCCGGCAACGGCCTGTTCAAGCCCAACATCTCCACGATGGTGGGGCAGCTGTACGGGCTCAACGACAGCCGCCGCGACTCCGGCTTCACCATCTTCTACATGGGCATCAACGCCGGTGCCTTCATCGCCCCGATCCTGACCGGCATCCTCGCCGACAAGGTGTTCGGCAGCGAGGCGATGCCGGCTTACAAGTACGTGTTCATCGCCTCCGGCGTCGGCATGCTGGTCAGCCTGGTGTGGTTCTGGATCGGCCGCCGCCAGCTCGGCAGCGTCGGCGCGGCGCCGGCCGGTGCCGGGCTCGGCCGCACCCTGGCGGTGCTGGTCGGCACGCTGGTGGCGGTGCCGGTGGCCTACGGGCTGCTGACCATCGACGCCGGCATCCTCGGCTGGATCCTCGGCGCGCTGTTCGTGGCGCTGTGCGTTTCGATTCTGGTCGAGGGCATCCGCGAGGGCAAGGTGGCGCGCGACCGCGCCCTCGCCATGCTGGTGATCTTCGTATTCAACGTGCTGTTCTTCATGTTCTTCGAACAGGCCGGCAGCTCGTTCAACTTCCTGGCGCAGAACATCGTCGAGCGCGACTTCGGCGGCTGGACGTTCCCGGTGGGCTGGTTCCAGTCGGTGAACTCCATCGCCATCCTCACCCTCGGCCCGGTATTCGTGTGGCTGTGGGTGGCACTGGGCAAGAACAACCCGTCGATCCCGCGCAAGTTCGGCCTTGGCCTGATCTTCAACGGCCTGGCGTTCGCGCTGCTGATGTACGCGCTGTCCTCGCTGGTCGACCCGGAGACGCTGAAGGTGCCGTTCTGGACCCTGTTCATGGTCTACGTGATCCAGACCGTCGGCGAGCTGTGCCTGTCGCCGATCGGCCTGTCGATGACCACCAAGCTGGCACCGGTGAAGGTCGTCGGCCTGGCGATGGGTGGCTGGTTCCTGTCCACCGCCATCGGCAACAACCTGTCGGGCATCTTCGCCGCGCTGGTCAGCGGTGAAAGCGGCATGACCGTGGAATCCGCGCTGAAGGGCTATACCTTCGGCTTCTGGTCGCTGCTGGGCGCGGGCGTGCTGCTGTTCCTGATCGCCCCGCTGGTGCAGAAGCTGATGCATGGCGTGAAGTGAGGATGTGGCGATGAAATTGCGTTCCGGGGCGCTGGCCCTGCTGCTGGGCGTGGCGCTGGCCGGCTGCTCGCCGCCACCGGCGCCGGCGCCGGAAAAGGCGCAGCCGCTGGATACCACCGAGCAGAAGATGCCGGTGGCCGACGTCAGCCAGCCGGTCGCCTCGGGCAATACCCCGGCCGCGGCCGACGTGGCCGCGGTGGCCGCACTCAACGCACGGTTCGACCCGGCGCGCGACCCGGTCGCCGACCTGGAGACGGCCAAGGTCGAGGCCCAGCGCGGCGGCAAGCGGATCATGCTCGACGTCGGCGGCGAATGGTGCTCGTGGTGCCATCTGCTGGATGCCTTCATGGAGGGCGACTCGGAGATGCGCCGCTTCCGCGACGCCCACTACGTGTGGATGAAGGTCAATTACAGCGAAGACAACGAGAACACCGCCTTCCTGTCGCGTTTTCCGGTCATCACCGGCTATCCGCACCTGTTCGTGCTCGATGCCGATGGCAAGCTGCTGCATTCGCAGTTCACCGGCGAGCTGGAGAAGGGCAAGGGCTACGATCGGGCGAAGTTCTTCGCGTTCCTGAAGGAATGGGCGCCCGCGGAGACGCCCTGAACCCGGACGGATGATGCAACGACGACGGCGCCGCAGGGCGCCGTCGTCGTCTGCGGGGACCCGGTTGGGGCGAAGGCCGGTATCGCGGCCTCAATTTCCGAGCCGGCCGGCCGCTAACGGGAGCATTCCCGTGTCCCGGTGCCGCATGTCGCAGCCCACCACCGCCGCTGCCGCCGTTCCCCCCGTTGCCGATGCCGGCACCGAGGCGCCCGGCGTCGCCATGCCGACGGTGGAAGCGTTGATGGACGAGACCCCGGTAGAGGCGGAGACCTCGCCGCCCCGCTACCGGCTGCCGCAGTCGGCGGTGCCGCCGGACATCAAGCTGCAGGCCGCCGTGGTGCGGCTGGTCGCGCAGAAGGAGCGGATCGACCAACTGGTACGCGAAGGGTTGCTGGACGGCCTGCTGCCGGCCGACTGGAACGGCTCGCCCGGCAACGAGCTGCGTGCGTTCGTCGCGGCGGTGGTGCCGTTCGCCTCCGACAGCGTGCGCGGCGAAACCATTGCCGCGCGGGTGCCGCTGAAGTATCTGCTGGGGCAGTCGCAGCGCTGGGGCAAGAGTGACGTCGCCGAACCGAATTCGCTGGCCGCCTACCTGGCCAGCGACGAGCGTGCCACCGCCGGCGCCACCGATGCGGCCGAGGTAATGCTGCTGGGGCCGCTGGGGCTGGGCTGGACCCAGGTGGGGCGTGCCCGGGTCGGCTTCCTGCGTGCGATGGGCGTCGATTCGCTGGCCGCGCGGGTCACCGCGCTGCCCTATCCGGCGCCGGAGCAGCTGGCGCTGTACCAGGTGCAGGTGGCGGGGCGGACGCAGGTGTGGTGCGTGCTGGACAACCGCAAGCTGCGCGCACTGTCGGCGCCGTCGCTGACGGTGCCGCTGCTCACCGCCTACGGGGTCGCCGCGCCGCAGGCATGGCCGGCCTCGTGGCCGGCGCCGGTGGAGGTGGAGGCCGAGCTGGCCGGCGCCGCGCCGGGCCGGACCGTGGTGCAGGTGGACCTGGTGCGGCTGGTGGACAAGGTCCGTCGCAGCCAGGCCGGCGAAGCCTGGACCAGCGCCAGCCTGATGCAGCTGCATACCTGGGTACCACGCTGGCGCTTCTTCCTGGCCTCGTTCATCGGCCTGCCGGTGGCCCTGCTGATGATCGCCGCGCTGGCCCTGCCGGGCCGCGTCGAGGCCGCCGCGGTGGCGGCGGCGCTGGGCTTTGCCGGCGGCGCCATCGCCGCATTGGCCGCGCCGTGGGTCTACATCCGCCGCAAATACCTGAGCTGAACCTGTTTCGCCTGGATATCCGCGGGAAGGCCCGTGCCGGGCAAGCCCGGCACCTACGCGTCGATTGCCGTGGATGCGGGGCTTGCCCGCATGGGGCGTTCCCGGTGAAACCCCGTGCCGGGCGCCCCCGGCACTTCCCGTCATCCCGACAACGCGGCGTCCAGCGCCTGCAACCGCTGCGGCGTGCCGACGTCGGTCCAGCGTCCGCGATGATGCTGGCCGTGCATCGCACTGCGGGCCATTGCCGCGCGCAACAGCGGGGCGAGCTTGAAGCGGGGGGGCGCGGCATCGGCGCCTTCGGTATCGCCGACCGCCTGCCGCCAGCCGGCCAGCAACGACGGGCGGTACACGCCGAGACCGGCAAAGGTCAGCCGTGGCCCGGCGCCGGTGTCGTGCACGTGGCCATTGGCGTCGAGGATGAAGTCGCCTTCGGGGTGGTGTTCGGGGTTGTCGACCAGCAGCAGGTGCGCCTCGCCCTCCGGTTCGGTGGGCAGGCGCGCGAAATCGAAGTCGCACCAGATGTCGCCGTTGATCGCCAGAAACGGTGCGTCGCCCAGCAGCGGTAATGCGTTGAGCATGCCGCCGCCGGTTTCCAGCGGCGTGTCGCCTTCGTGCACGAACTGCAGCCGCAGGCCCCAGCGGCTGCCGTCGCCCAGCGTGGCGGGGAACTGCCCGGCCAGCCACGAGGTGTTGACCACGACCTCGCGCACGCCGAGCGCGGCCAGTTTTTCCAGGTGCCACACGATCAGCGGCTTGCCGCCGGCCGCCAGTAGCGGTTTGGGCGTGCGATCGGTGAGCGGGCGCATGCGCTCGCCCAGCCCGGCGGCGAAGATCAGCGCCTTCATGCGGCGGCGGCCTTCGCCGCGAGCGCGGGCTTGATGCGGGTTTCCAGCAGCTCGGCCAGCGAGGCCAGCTGCGGATACCGCGGCAGCACTTCGTCCAGGTAGGCGATGAAGCGCGGCACGTCGGCGAGGTATTTCGACTTGCCGTCGCGGTAATGCAGGCGCGCGAAGATGCCGAGGATCTTCAGGTGCCGCTGCACGCCCAGCCAGTCGGCGTCGCGGAGGAAGCGCTGCAACGACGGCACCGGGATGCCGGCGGCCTGCGCGCGCTGGTGGTAATGGGCCAGCCAGCCGTCCACGCGCGCCAGTGGCCAACTCAGGAAGGCGTCCTTGAACAGGCTCACCGCGTCGTAGGCGACCGGGCCGAGCACCGTGTCCTGGAAATCCAGCACCGCCGGGCCACCATCCACCGGCATCAGGTTGCGTGGCATGAAGTCGCGGTGCACCAGCACTCTGGCCTGCGCATGGGCGTTGTCCATCAGCCGCCGCTGCGCCAGCTCCAGCTGGTCCGACTCGCCGCAATCCAGGGTGATGCCCAGATGGTGGCCGAGGAACCATTCCTCGAACAGCCCGGCATCGCGCAGCAGCAGTGCCTCGCCGAACTCGCCGATGCCTTCCGGTGCGGGGATGCGCTGCATCGCCAGCAACTGGTCGATGGCGGCATCGAAGTGCGCGTCGGCGTTGGCCTCGTCCAGCACCATCGCCAGCGTTGGCCCGCCGAGGTCCTCCAGCAGCAGGAAGCCATTGTCGACGTCGCGCTGCTCGATATGCGGCACGCGCACGCCGTGGCGCTCGAACAGGTCGTGGATGCGCAGCCACGGCCGCACGTCCTCCCGGTCCGGCGGCGAATCCATCACGATGCGGCTGGCGCCCGCGCCCTGCGTGCGCCAGTAGCTGCGGAAGCCGGCATCGACCGAGGCGCGTTCGAGCGTGGCGGCGGCATCGCCCAGCGCGGTGCGCGCCCAGTGCAGGCGCTGTTGCGCGCGCTGCGGATCGGAGGAGATATCGGGAATCATCTGCGGGGTATGGCCGGCGCGTGGCGCCGGCAGGCGTCAGCGCTTGCTGCCGCCGCCGACCAGCCGCAGCAGCGCGAGGATGGCCACCGCGCCGACGATGGAGCCGAGGAAACCGGCCGGCTGCCCGGCGGCGTACCAGCCCATCTCGCGCCCGAACCAGCCGGCGAACACCGCCCCGGCGATGCCCAGCACGATGGTCAGCAGGCAGCCCATGCGATTGTTGCCGGGCATGAAGAAGCGCCCGAGCAGGCCGACGATGAAGCCGATCAGGATGATGTAAAGCCAGCTGCCGCTGCCAAACAATCCGCTCATGCGCCTGCCCACCAAAAGGAAAGACGCAGCCTAGCAAGGCTGGGCTGCGTCCGTCATCAGATCCGCCGGTGGCTCAGCAGCAGCCGTGGTCGCCGTGGCGGGTGCCGCTGTCGGCATGCACCCTGGAGCCGCTGGTCTCGCCGCGCAGGCTGGCCGCGTGGTGGTCGAGCAGCACCTTGGACACGCAGGCGGTGACGCGCTTGCCCATCGGGATGTGCAGGAACTCGTTGGGGCCATGCGCGTTGGAGTGCGGGCCGAGCACGCCGGTGATCATGAACTGCGCGCCGGGGAACTTCTCGCCGAGCATGCCCATGAACGGGATCGAGCCGCCTTCGCCCATGTACATCGCCGGCTTGCCGAAGAACGCCTGGCTGGCGTCGTCGATGGCCTTTTCCAGCCACGGTGCCATCGCCGGTGCGTTCCAGCCGGTGGAGGCTTTTTCCAGTTCCAGGGTGACCTTGGCGCCGTTCGGCGGGTCGCGCAGCAGCGCTTCCTTCAGCAGCTCGCCGCAGGCCTTGCCGTCGGCAGTCGGCGGCAGGCGCAGCGACAGCTTCACCGCGGTTTCCGGGCGCAGCACGTTGCCGGCCGAATCCAGCGGTGGCATGCCGCCGATGCCGGTGACCGACAGTGCCGGGCGCCAGGTGCGGTTGAGCACCAGCTCGGCCAGGTCGTCGTTCATCGGCTTCAGGCCATCGACCAGCGGGAACTTGTCGAAGATGGCGGTATCGACCACTTCGGCGGCACGCTTGGCCTGGCCCAGGCGCTCGGCCGGGATATCCACGTGCAGGCCGTCGAGCAGGATGCGGCCGGTCTTCTCGTCCTCGATGCGCGACAGCAGCTGGCGCAGCAGGCGGAAAGACGACGGCACCACGCCGGAGGCGTCGCCGGAATGCACGCCCTCGTTGAGTACCTTGACGGTGAAGTTGCCGCCGGCCAGGCCGCGCAGCGAGGTGGTGCACCACAATTGCTCGTAGTTGGCGCAGCCGGAATCCAGGCACACCACCAGCGACGGCTTGCCGATGCGCCCGGCCAGGTGGTCGACGTAGGCCGGCAGGTCGTAGGAACCGGATTCCTCGCAGGCTTCGATCAGGATCACGCAGCGCGCATGCGGCAGGCCCTGTTCCTGCAGCGCCAGCACCGCGGCCAGCGAGCCGAAGATGGCGTAGCCGTCGTCGGCGCCGCCACGGCCGTACAGCTTGTCGCCGCGCAGCACCGGCGTCCACGGGCCGAGATCGGCGTCCCAGCCGGTCATTTCCGGTTGCTTGTCCAGGTGACCGTAGAGCAGCACGGTGTCGTCGCCGGTCTCCTCACCGCTGGCGGGGATTTCCAGGAAGATCAGCGGCGTGCGCCCTTCCAGCCGCACCACCTCGACCTGCAGGCCGGGGATCTTCTGCGCCTTCGCCCAGTTCTCCATCAGTGTCACGGCCTGGTCCATGTAGCCATTGGCGACCCAATTGGCATCGAACATCGGCGATTTGTTGGGGATGCGGATGTAATCGACCAGCTGCGGGACGATGTCGTTGTCCCACTTGTCGCTGAGAAATTGGCCGAGCTTGGCGCTGTCCATTCGGGAACTCCAGAAGTGCAAGGTTCAGATGCAACCATTCTACGCGCTCCGTGTTGTAGGGATTTTCCTACAGGGCGTCGGGCGGTTTGCCGGCTGCGGGGCAGGGGGCGCGGCGGATAGGCTGCGTTCATGTGGCGCGGAACACTGGTCTGGCCGGCGGGGATTGCCGGCATACCCGTCCAAACCACAGGGAGTGAGTAATGAAGCTTTTCACCGTGATGCTGAAGTCACTGGTCCTGACGTTGTTGTTGGCCGCATCGGCGCAAGCCACGGAAAAGGTCGACATCAACACCGCCAGCGCGGCGGAACTGGACCAGGTGCTGGTGAACGTCGGCCCCGCCAAGGCGCAGGCCATCGTCGATCACCGGCAGGCAAACGGGCCCTTCAAGAGCGTCGAGGAACTGGCGCTGGTCAAGGGCATCGGCTTGAAGACAGTCGAACGGAATCGAGACCTGATCGAAGTGAGGGCCGGAGCCGCCCCCACCGCCAGGAAGCCCGCCACGACGGCGGCGGTCAAACCGGTTGAAAGGCGCTGACAGGGAGTGCAAACCGCAACGCGTGCGGCGTCGGGATGACGCGCACCAGGAATCCCGGCATGCCAGGAGGCAGGGGGGAAGGCAGGACGCCAACAAGGACGTGGATCGCCCGGTGTTGCACAGTGACGTGCAGCCGGGCGATTTTCTTTTGGGTGCGTGGGTGCGTGGGTGCGTGGGTGCGTGGGTGCGTGGCATGCCTCAGTGGGAAGGCTTGTCTGTGGGGGAAGCTTGCCGTGCGGCAGCGGAAGCAAGCGCGAGGCTGTCCGGCCGGTTCGAGGCTTCGTGGACCGGCCCGGAAGCCGGCTCAGACCAGCCCGGTGGCGTAATACACGCCGATGATTGCGAACACTGCCAGGGTCTTGATGCAGGTGATGGCGAAGATGTCCTTGTAGGACTGGCGGTGGCTCAGGCCGGTGACGGCCAGCACGGTGATCACTGCGCCATTGTGCGGCAGCGTGTCCATGCCGCCGGAGGCCATTGCCGCCACTCGATGCAATACCTCCATCGGGATGCCCGCGGCCTGCGCGTTGGCGATGAAGCTGTCGGCCATTGCCGCCAGCGCGATGCTCATGCCGCCGGAGGCCGAGCCGGTGATGCCGGCCATCGCGGTCACCGAGATGGCCTCGTTGACCAGCGGGTTGGGGATCGAGCCCAGCGCGTTGGCCACGACCAGGAAGCCGGGCAGGGCGGCGATCACCGCGCCGAAGCCATATTCCGACGCGGTGTTCATTGACGCCAGCATGGCGCCGCCGATGGCCGATTTGGTGCCCTCGGCGAATGCGGCCACCACCGGCTTCCACGCCAGGGCGATGACGCTCAGGATGCCCAGCAGCAAGGCACCCTGTACCGCCCAGATCGCGGCGACCTTGGACACCTCCTGCACCACCGGCGCCGGGTTGCCGATTACTGCCGGCACGAACGATTGGCTTTCGCCATAGAACCCCGGAATCCAGCGGGTGAACAGGTAGTTGGCCACGCCCACCAGCAGCAGCGGCAGCACGGCCAGCAGCGGGTGCGCGAGCTTGTCACCGTGGAACGGTTCGGGTTCGTTGCGCAGTGCTTCGCCCTTGCCGGCATAGCCTTCGCCGTTGGCCAGCGCGATGCGGCGGCGCCATTCGAGATAGCTGATGCCCAATGCCAGGATCACCAGCGTGCCGATCACGCCCAGCGTTGGCGCGGCCCAACTGGTGGTGCCGAAGAACGAAGCCGGGATGATGTTCTGGATCTGCGGCGTGCCGGGTAGTGCGTCCATCGTGAAGGTGAACGCGCCCAGCGCGATGGTGCCGGGGATCAGCCGCTTGGGGATGTCGCTCTGGCGGAACAACTCGGCGGCGAACGGATAGACCGCGAACACCACCACGAACAATGACACCCCACCGTAGGTGAGCAGCGCGCAGACCAGCACGATCGACAGCATCGCACGCTGTGCGCCGACCAGCTTGATGGTGGCGCTCACTATCGATTTGGAGAAGCCGGAGAGCTCGATCAGCTTGCCGAACACCGCGCCGAGCAGGAACACCGGGAAATACAGCTTCAGGAAGCCGACCATCTTGTCCATGAACAGGCCGGTGAACATCGGCTGCACCAGCGATGGGTCGGTCAGCAGCACCGCGCCGAGCGCGGCCACCGGCGCGAACAGGATCACGCTGTGGCCGCGGTAGGCCACGTACATCAGGAAGCACAGGGCTGCCAACACGATCAGGAACGACATTCACGGCTCCCCGGCCGATACGTTGCCGGCGAGTATCGGGATGCAGGAGTGGCTGGCCCACTGTACGAACGGACGATACGCGCCCGGCCAACGCCCCGTTAACGTGCGCAGCATGGCGGCATCCGTGTGCCGCTGCGTTCTACCCGGGAGGAGGGAGACCAATGAAGCGCAAGTATCTGAGCATGGCCGTGGGCTGTGCGTTGCTGGCTCCGGCCGCATTCGTGCAGGCCCAGGAACAGCAGGCTGCGGCGGCTGGCATGCAGGCCACGCAACTGGACGAAGTGACTGTTACCGCGCGCCGTCGCAGCGAGTCCATCCAGGACGTGCCGGTGGCGGTGTCGGCATTCGGCGAGGAGCAGCTCAAGGACCTGCAGGCGTCCACCGTGGAGGGCCTGCAAGGCGCGGTGCCGAACATGAACATCGCCCAGGGTCGCGGTTCGGCCAACAGCGTCAACGTGTCCATCCGCGGCATCGGCCAGCCCGACGCATTGCAGACCTTCGATCCGGGCGTGGGCATGTACGTGGACGACGTCTACTACTCGCGCATCAACGGCGCGTTGTTCTCGCTGTTCGACATCCAGCAACTGGAAGTGCTGCGTGGCCCGCAGGGCACGCTGTACGGCAAGAACTCCACCGGTGGCGCGATCAAACTGACCACCAGGAACCCGTTCGACAACGAGGGTGGCGCGGTGGAGGTCACCGCTGGTGACTACGGCCGGCTGGAAGGGCGCTTCTACGTGTCGGGCAAGTTGAGCGACACCGTCGCCGCCAGCATCGCCGGCGCCAAGGTCACCAATGATGGCTACGTGCGGGACGCCGCCACCGGCAAGCACTACAACGACGACGACACCGATGCGTTGCGGGTGAAGCTGGCGTTCAAGCCGACGGACAACTTCAGTGCGGTGTTGTCGCTGGATACCACCAAGCAGGACGCGGCATTGACCCTGGGCCGGCCGATGGCCGACCTGCGCCAGAGCGACCTGGTGCTGGGCACGGTGGTGCTGTTGCCGGGCCAAAAGGGCGAATGGAACCGCCGCGCACGGACCTCGTTCGCCGATGGCAAGGGCCAGTACCTGAAGCATTCGGGCGCCTCGCTGGCGATGGACTGGGACATCAACGAACAGTGGACGCTGAAGAGCATCAGCGCCTACCGCAAGCTCAAGACCACGTCGTACATCGACATCGATGCCTCCGAATACGAACTGGGCGACGTGCTGGTGGCGCTGGACCAGAACCAGAAGAGCCAGGAGTTCCAGTTGCACTACGACAACGGCTCCAACCTGCATGCCACGTTCGGCGCCTATTACATGAAGGAGAACGTGCCCTCCTACCAGGAGGCCTATGCCGACGACCTGTTCGCGATGCTGGGTACGCCGATTCCATTCCTGCGCACCATCGACGACGACCTGACCACCACGTCCACCGCGGCCTTCGCCCACCTCAACTGGGAATTCGTGCCGAGCTGGACGCTGGCCGCCGGCGTGCGCTGGACCAAGGACAAGAAGGACTACGACCGTTCCACCAGCACGTTCTGGGGGGCACCGATGACCGCGCTCAACGAGACGGTCGCATTCGCGGCAAACGCCTCGTGGACGGCGGTCACCCCGTCGCTCAGCCTGCAGAAGGCGTTCAGCGACAACCTGATGGGCTACGTCTCGGCCAACCGCGGCTTCAAGTCCGGTGGCTTCAATGGCCGCGCCAACACGGTCTATGACACCCAGCACGCCAAGTTCAATCCGGAATACGTGTGGACCTACGAGTTCGGCCTGAAGGGCAGCTCGGCCGACCATCGCTTCCGCGGCAGCGCGGCCGCGTTCTACAGCAACTACAGCGACTTCCAGGCGCGCGTGTCGCAGGACGTGGGTACCTTCCCGGTGTTGAATGCGGCCAAGCTCAACATCAAGGGCATCGAGCTGGAGGGCAGTGCGTTGCTGGGCGAGGCCACCACCTTGAATGCGCAGTTGGGCTGGATGGATGCCAAGTACGACAATTTCGAGGATTTCCGCCTCGATCCGTCCTACGCCGGCTACGACCCGGGCGTGAACCACGACCACGTGCCGTTCTCGCCGGACTGGACCGCGCGGGTGGCGCTGCAGCATGTGTTCTCGCTGGGTGACAGCGGCAACCTGACCCTGGGCGGTGATGTTTCCTACCGTGGCGACACCTGGTTGTCGGTGGACAACCGCGCCGTGCTCAGCCAGGACGCCTATACCCTGGTCGGCGCCTACGGCGTATGGGATTCGCCGCAGATGGCCTGGCAGGTGCGTGCCGGCGTGCGCAACCTGACCGACAAGCAGTACAAGACCGAAGGCCAGGAGTTCGCCAGCGTCGGCAACATCCAGACGGCCTACTATGGCTTGCCGCGCAACTGGTACGTGTCGGTGCGTTACAACTTCTGAGGACGCCAGGGAAGGAACGAGTGGAGGGGAACGAGGAGCGAGTGAAGGCAACGACGCTGGTTCCGGCCCTCCGCCAGCAAAGGCCCACCCGCGCATGCGCGAGGTGGGCTTTTTGCTCTGGCTTCCACGCGTCCCTCGTTCCTCGGCACGGGTTCCTCGCTCCCCGTTCCTCCCCGTATCCTGCGCGTCACGCAAACGGAGCTGCACCTACATGCTGAGCTTGGTGACGGTGGCGCTGGCCGGGGTGGCGTGGCTGCTGCTGATGTTCGGCGTTGCCCTGTACGGCGAGCGGCGGCCGGCGGTGCTGGCCCGCCACTGGCGGCATGTCTATGCATTGTCGCTGGCGGTGCATTGCACCTCGTGGACCTTCTACGGCACGGTGACCCAGGCCGCGCGCTACGGCTGGCCGCTGCCGCCGACCTTCGTCGGCGCGATCCTGTTCTACGCATTGGCCATCGGCATGATGATGCGGCTGGTGAGGCTGGCCCGCGAAACCAACGCCACCTCGCTGGCCGACCTGATCGCCGCCCGGCTGGGCCGCGATGCGTGGCTGGCGGCGACGGTGACGCTGATTGCCGCGCTCGGGCTGATTCCCTACATCGCCTTGCAGTTGAAGGCGGTGGCGATGAGTTTCGGCATGCTCACCGCGCGCTCCGTCGACGCGGCGCAAGTACCGGTCCCGTGGCGTGACAGTGCGCTGTACGTGGCGCTGGCGATGGCCTTGTTCGCGATGCTGTTCGGCGCGCGCCGCGCCGACGTGTCCGAACACAATCGCGGGCTGGTGCTGGCGATGGCGGCCGAGTCGCTGTTCAAGCTCGGTGCGATGTTGGCGCTGGGCGTGTTCGTCTGGTTCGGGCTGAAAGGCATCGACCTGCCCGCGCCGCGGCCGGTGGATGCGCCGGCCGGCGGCTTCATGCCGCTGGTGCTGCTGGGCGCGCTGGCGATGTTCCTGCTGCCGCACCAGTTCCACGTCGGCGTGGTCGAATGCCGCGACCCGGCCGACATCCGCACCGCGCGCTGGTTGTTCCCGCTGTACCTGCTACTGATCGCGCTGCCGATCCTGCCGCTGGCGCGCGCCGGCAGCGCCCTGCTTGGCGCCAGCGTGCCCAGCGACATGTACACGCTGGCGCTGCCGTTCTCGGTCGGGCACACCGGGGTGGCGCTGTTCGCCTTCCTCGGCGGCCTGAGCGCGGCCACCGGCATGGTGGTGGTCAGCACCTTGACCCTGAGCCTGATGATCGGCAACCACTGGTTCGCGCCGGGGCTGTTGCGCAGCACCTGGGCACGGGCCGGCGGCGACCACCGCCGTGAGTTGGTGTGGCTGCGACGCGTGGGCATCTGCGTGATCATGCTGCTGGCGTGGGCCTACAGCCGCTTGATCGGCGGTGGCAACGTGCTGGCCGACATCGGCGGCATCTCGTTCTCGGCGATGGCCACGCTGGTGCCGGTGCTGGGCTTCGCGGTGTGGCGGCCGCAGACACCGCCGCGCGCGGCCATTGCCGGGGTATTGGCCGGTTTCGCCACCTGGGCCTGGGTGTTGCTGCTGCCGTCGCTGTTGCAGGGCAATGGCCTGGCACCGGGGTGGTTGGTCGAAGGCCCGTTCGGCTGGCGCTGGCTGGCGCCGGACGCGCTGTTCGGCCTGACCGGCTGGAGTCCGCTGGGGCGTGCGGTGGGCGCCAGTTTGTTCGTCGGCACCGCGATGACCCTGCTGGCGATGGCGTGGCGCCGCGATACCCCGGACCGTGCCCGCCGCAACCTCGATGCCGATGCGCTGCGCGATGCCGGCCGCCGTTTTCTGCCGTGGGAAAAAGTGCAGCGCCTGCTGGCCGAGGCGCCGCGCCACGGCCCGGTGCCGGCGCGGATCGAGGCCAGCGTCGAGCGCGAGTTGTCGGCGGTGCTGGGCGCGGCCTCGGCGCGGCTGCTGCTGGACGCCGCGCGCCGCGAGGAGGGTGAACTGGCGACGGTGGCGGCGATCGTCAGCGAGGCCTCGCAGGACCTGCGCTTCAACCAGCAGGTGTTGCAGGCGGCGTTGCAGAACATGAGCCAGGGCATCAGCGTGATCGATCGCGAGCAGCGGCTGGTGGCGTGGAACCGGCCCTATGCGCAGCTGTTCGGCTTCCCCGACGAACTGCTGCAGGTCGGCCGGCCGATCATGGACCTGACCCGCTGGGCGCTGCAGGCGATGCCCGAACGCGGTGGCGACGAGCGCGCGGTGGACCGGCGCCTGGCGTTCATGCGCGCCGGCACCGCGCACCTGACCGAGCGCGTGTTCCCCGATGGCCGCATCGTCGAGATCCGCGGCAATCCGATGCCCGGCGGCGGCTTCGTCGCCACCTTCACCGACGTTACCGAGTTCCGCCGCAACGAGCAGGCGCTCAAGCGCAGCAACGAGACGCTGGAGCAGCGCGTGGACGAGCGCACCGCGCTGCTGGAGTCGGCCAAGCGCGAGGCCGAGCGCGCCAACGACGCCAAGAGCCGCTTCCTCACCGCCATCGGCCACGACCTGCTGCAGCCGCTGCATGCCGCGCACCTGTTCACCGACACGCTGGCGCAGCAGGTGGACTCGCCCGCGCAGCAGCAGGCGGTGGTGCAGATACGCGGCGCGCTGGATTCGACCACGCAGCTGCTGACCGGCCTGTTCGACATGTCGCGGCTGGAGGCCGGTGGGCTGGTGCCGCAGCCGCGCGCGATGCCGCTGGCCGAAGTGCTGGACCCGCTGGCGTCCGAGTTCCGCGCGCTGGCCGCCGCGCGCGGGTTGGCCTTCCACTACGTGCCGACCTGCGTGTGGGCGGACAGCGACCCGCAACTGCTGCGCCGGGTGCTGCAGAACTTCCTCGCCAACGCGGTGCGCTACACCGCGCGCGGCGGGGTGCTGCTGGGCGTGCGCCGCGAGGGCGGGCGCGTACGCATCGAGGTGCACGACACCGGGCCGGGCATCGCCCGCAGCGAGCAGCGGCGCATCTTCGAGGAATTCCGCCGTGGCGAGGACAGCAGCGGGCAGGGGCTGGGCCTCGGGCTGGCCATCGCCGACCGCATCGCCGGGTTGCTGCAGGCGCCGCTGCGGCTGCGCAGCGAACCGGGCCGTGGCACCGTGTTCTCGGTGTCGCTGGCCACCGTGCCGGCGCCGGCGGAAGCCATGCCGCCGGCACTGGTGCTGGCGGAACCGGCGGCAACGCCGGCGGCCACCCGCGTGCTGGTGGTGGACAACGACCCGGCGGCGCTGGCCGGGCTGGCCGCGCTGCTGCGCGGCTGGGGCTACGACGTGGCCGAGGCGGGCGGCGACGCTGGCGCGGTGGCGACCATGCAGGCTGCCCCGGCGGCGCTGTGGCTGTTCGACTACAACCTGGACGATGGCGATACCGGCACCGCCCTGCATGCGCGGCTGAGCGAACGCTTCGGCGTGCGGCCGACGCTGATCCTCAGCGCCGACGACAGTCTCGCCACCCGCCGCGAAGTGCTGGAGCAGGGCCTGACCCTGCTGCACAAGCCGGTGCGGCCGTTGGCGCTGAAATCGATCCTCGACCGACTGCTGGCCGCGCGCGCGGCGGTCAAGGCGCCACTGGAGTGATTCCTGCCCCTCCCTCGATGGGAGAGGGGCTCTGGAACTTCGTGCTCAGTCCGCCGTGGTCATCTGCGCCAGGCCGATGTCGGCCAGCCGCGTGATCAGCTTTTCCAGCACCTGCTCTTCCTCGTCGGTCAGCACCGACATCAGCTTGCGGGTGATCTCCATCACCATCGGCGCCACCGTCTCGTACACCTCGAACCCGGCCGCCGACAGCGCCAGCACCGAGCGGCGGCGGTCGTCGCCGTGGGTTTCGCGCTTGATGAAGCCGCGCTCCAGCAGGCGCGCCACCGCGCGGCTGACCGCGACCTTGTCCATCGCCGTGCGGTCGGACACCTCGCTGGCCGACGAGCCCGGGTACAGCGCCAGGATGGTGATCACCCGCCATTCGGGAATCGACAGGCCGTAACGCTCGCCGTACAGCCGGGCGATGTTGCTGCTGACCCGGTTGGACAACACGCTGATGCGGTAGGGCAGGAACTGCTCGAGGTCGAGCAGCACGTGCGAAGCGCGGAAGCTGGTGGACTTGCTGTATTCGGAAGAGCTCATGTTGCACTGCACCTTGATGGTCGTTTCATGTGAAACTACAACTCTTGATTCTGATCCGCATCGCGGACCCCCTTTGATCCCTCTCGTCGCCGCCCCCCGGCGGTGGCGGCCCACGTTTCCGGAGGCCAGCCATGAACATCCACGTCCCCGCCGCATCCGGCACGCCCGACCCGGGCATGCAGGTCACCACCTTCGAGAACCCGATGGGCATCGACGGCTTCGAGTTCGTCGAGTTCGCCGCGCCGGCCGGGCAGGCTGACCGGCTGCACGACTACTTCCGGAACATGGGATTCACTGCCGTACTGCGACACCGGCAGCGTGCTATTACGGTATACCGTCAAGGCGGCGTCAACTTCCTTGTCAACGAGGAGCCGGATTCCTTCGCCGCCGCCTTCGCCGCCAAGCACGGCCCCTGCGCCTGCGGCTTCGCCATCCGCTTCCGCAAGCCCGCCGCCGAAGTGTTGGCCGCGGCGCTGGAAAACGGCGCCGAGCAGCATGCCGAACTGGCCGACACCCGTGCGGTGCCGGCCCCGGTGATCAAGGGCATCGGCGACTGCATGCTGTACCTGGTGGACCGCTACGGCGCGGCCGGCAGCATCTACGACACCGACTACGCGCCGATCGAGGGCGCCGAGCAGAACCCGGCCGGCTTCGGCCTGACCTTCATCGACCACCTGACCCACAACCTGTACCTGGGCAACATGCAGCAGTGGTCGGACTACTACGAGCGGCTGTTCAACTTCCGCGAGATCCGCTACTTCGACATCAAGGGCGCCAAGACCGGGCTGGTGTCCAAGGCGATGACCGCGCCGGACGGCATCGTGCGCATCCCGCTCAACGAGTCCTCCGACCCGAAGAGCCAGATCAATGAATACCTGGACGCCTACAACGGCGAGGGCATCCAGCACATCGCCTGCTTCACCGACAACATCTACGACACCGTGGAAGCGATGCGCGCGCGTGGTGTCGAGTTCCTGGACACGCCGGACACCTATTTCGACGTGGTCGACCTGCGCATCCCCGACAACGGCGAGGACGTGGAGCGCCTGCGCCGCAACAAGATCCTGATCGACGCCGACCCGGAGACCAAGCAGCGCAAACTGCTGCAGATCTTCACCCAGAACTGCATCGGCCCGATCTTCTTCGAGATCATCCAGCGCAAGGGCAACGAAGGCTTCGGCGAAGGCAATTTCCAGGCATTGTTCGAGAGCATCGAGCGCGACCAGATCAAGCGCGGCGTGCTGTAAGGCTTCTGCTTGAAAGCCCTCTCCCTGCGGGGCTGTGACGACCGTTTGCGAACCACTGGTTCGCGGTCGTCTGAGCGCCCTTGCGGCAACGCGAGGGCCGGGGTGCGGAGCAGGGGTTGGGGTGAGGGGCAGGAGGCCCAGCGATGGTGAACCATCATCGACCACCGATGGCATCCAATGCATTGGAACGAGCACGAGAACTACGCAGTCGTTCGACGGATGCCGAGCGCAAACTGTGGAACGTACTGCGTGGCGGTCGGTTGGGTGGCTTGAAGTTCCGTCGTCAGCATCCCATTCCGCCCTGCACCGTGGATTTCCTTTGTGCATCCATGCGGCTGGTGGTCGAATTGGATGGTTCCCAGCACACTCAGGAAAGCGACCGGGCACGCACCCGGTACCTGCAATCGAAGGGCTTCATTGTCCTGCGCTTCTGGGACAACGAGGCATTGACCCAAACCGAGGCGGTGGCCGAAGCGATCTTGAAGACTGCGGCCTCCATCGCCCCTCACCCCAACCCCTCTCCCGATGGGAGAGGGGCTTAAAGGCGTCGCGATGATGAATGCACTGAGCAGTGATGGTTACATGACCGGCTTCGGCAACGAGTTCGCCACCGAGGCGGTGCCCGGCACCTTGCCGGTGGGGCGCAATTCGCCGCAGCGCGTGGCCCACGGGCTGTATGCCGAACAGCTGAGCGGCACCGCGTTCACCGCGCCACGCGGCGCCAACCGCCGCAGCTGGCTGTACCGCATCCGCCCGGCGGCGATGCACGGCGAGTTCGCGCCGTTCGCGCAACCGCACCTGCAGGGCGACTTCAGCCACGGTGCGGTGTCGCCCAACCAGCTGCGCTGGAACCCGCTGCCATTGCCGGCCACGCCCACCGACTTCGTCGAGGGCCTGTTCACGATGGGCGGCAACGGTTCGCCCGAGGCACATGCCGGTGCGGGCATCCACCTGTACGCGGCCAACGCCGACATGCGCGGACGCTGGTTCTACGACGCCGATGGCGAGCTGCTGATCGTGCCGCAGCTGGGCCGGCTGCGGCTGCGCACCGAGATGGGCGTGATCGACGTCGAGCCGCAGCAGATCGCGGTGATCCCGCGCGGCGTGCGCTTCGCGGTCGAGCTGCCGGACGGGCAGGCGCGCGGCTACGTCTGCGAGAACTTCGGCGCGCTGCTGAAGCTGCCGGACCTCGGCCCGATCGGCAGCAACGGCCTGGCCAACCCGCGTGATTTCGAAACCCCGGTGGCCGCGTTCGAGGACGTGGAAGGCCAGTTCGAGCTGATCGCCAAGTTCCAGGGCCGCTTGTGGCGCGCCGACATCGGCCACTCGCCGCTGGACGTGGTCGGCTGGCACGGCAACTACGCGCCATACCGCTACGACCTGCGCCGCTTCAACACCATCGGCTCGATCAGCCATGACCACCCGGACCCGTCGATCTTCCTGGTGCTGCATTCGGCCAGCGACACCGCCGGCACCAGCAACATGGATTTCGTGATCTTCCCGCCGCGCTGGCTGGTGGCGCAGGACACGTTCCGCCCGCCGTGGTTCCACCGCAACATCGCCAGCGAGTTCATGGGCCTGATCCACGGCGCCTACGACGCCAAGGCCGAGGGCTTCGTGCCCGGCGGCTGCTCGATCCACAACAGCATGACCGGCCACGGCCCGGATGCGGCCACCTTCGACAAGGCCTCCAACGCGGACTTGAGCAAGCCGGACGTCGTCACCGACACGATGGCCTTCATGTTCGAAACCCGCGGGGTGATCCGCCCGACCGAGCAGGCCATCGCCGCCGCCCATCGCCAGCGCGATTACCTGGCGTGCTGGAGCGGGCTGCGCGCCAACTTCAGGCGCGGCTGACGGGCGCGGAACGGGCCGTGCTCACTCCCTGGTGAGCACGGCGGCCAGGTGCGATTCGGGCAGCACCTCGCGCAGGCGTTCGCGCACCCGCTGCACGTAGCCATCGGAGGCCAGCGCCGGCAACTGTGCCAGTGCCAGCCGGAAGGCGTGCAGCGTGTCCGCTTCCTCGCGCGTGGCCTGCAGCAGGCGGTGCAGCCGTGCCGCGACCGGGTCGCGCTGCAGGGCGAGCATGTCCAGCAGGTACAGGCGCGCGGCCGCCAACGAGCGCCGCCGTGCAGGGGTTTCCGGCGATGCTGCCGCCGTCGTTGCCGGAGGGGCGACCGGCGGCGCATGCAGGTAGCCGTCGCGCTGCAGTTGCGCGATCAACGCCGGCGCGTCGCCGCCGAGCAGGGTGGCCAGCTCGGCCAGGCTGCGCTGGCCATCGCACAGGATCAGGGCGCGGCGCTGGCGCAGGTCCAGCGGTGCCCGGTGGGCCTGCAATGCGACGTGTGCGAGGTCGGTCTTGCGCGGTTGCATGGGGAAAGGGCAATGCGGCGCGGAGCCGCAAGCGTGCCGGCCGCGGGTGAAAGCATGATGACAGGCGCTGCCGCGGCCGTCCGGCGGCGATGGCGGGTGCCGCTCAGTCCTCGGCGCGGCCTTCCGGCGGCGGCAGCTGTTCCTTGCGCGCGCTGTCGTCGCCCGGCACTTCCGGGCGGCTTTCCATCATCAGCGACAGCGCCGCCTTGGCCATCAGGTGCGCACTGATCGGCGCGGTGATGAACAGGAATACGGTGATCAGCAGCTCGCGCGGCTGTGGGTCCTCGCCGAGGAAGATGTGGTAGGCCACCGAACACGCCAGCACGCAGCCCACGCCCAGCGTGCTGGCCTTGGTCGGCGCGTGCAGGCGCTTGAAGAAGTCGGAAAAGCGCACAAGCCCCAGCGCGCCGACGACGATGAACAAGCAGCCGAACAGCAGCAGTGCCGACAGCGCGATCTGCAGGAAGGTGGTCATTCGACGATGTCCCGGCGCAGCACGAACTTGCTCAGCACCACGGTGCTGCAAAATCCGAGCATGGCGATCACCAGCGCGGCCTCGAAGTAAATCGCCGAGTCGATGTACATGCCGAACAGCATCAGCTCGGCGATGGCGGTGACCGAAAGCGTGTCCAGGGCGAGGATGCGGTCGGGCAGGGTCGGCCCGCGCAGCAGCCGCCACAGTGCCAGCAGCATGGCCAGCCCGACCAGGTGCATGCACAGCACCAGCGTGGTTGCGAAAACCAGCGCGCCATTCACGGGAAGATCTCCATCAGCGGGGCCTCGTAGCGGGTCTTGATCTCGGCGATCAAGGCGTCGGCATCAGCCAGGTGCAGCACGTGCACCAGCAGGTGGCGGCGGTCGTCGGACAACGCCGCGGATACCGTGCCGGGGGTCAGGGTGATCAGGCTGGTCAACGCGGCGATGCCGTGGATGTTGCCGATGTCCAGTGGCACCCAGATGAAGCCGGGGCTGAGTCTTCGCTCCGGCCCCAGTACTTGCAGGGCGACGCGGAAGTTGGACAGCAGGATGTCCCACAGCACCACGCACAGCAGCTTCGGCACGGGCCGCAGGGTGCCGATGCGGGCGAACTCGCGGTCCAGGCGGGTGGCGAACAACGGGATCGCAAGGCCCAGCAGCAGCCCGAACAAAATCTGGCCGCGGTCAAGGCTGGAGGACATCAACAGCCAGAACGCCAGCACGGTGAGCGACAGCGCCGGTGATGGCAGCCAGCGTCGCCACGGGGAGCGCGGTTGGTTCATGGCCGCCTCCACTGCGGCGGGGTGCCGCGCACGTCCTGCAGGTAATGCTGCGGTGACAGCAACTGCGCAGCAGTGGCCTCGGCCTGGCGCATCAGGGGCGCGGCGAACAGGCTCATCGCCACGGCAAAGGCCAACAGCAGGCTGGCAGCGGTGGTCTCGAACGGCCGCGTCGGCACGTCTGGATCGGCCAGCGGCGGCGCGGCGTCGCTGCCGGGCAGGTGCCAGAACAGGCGGATGCCGCTGCGCAGCAGCGCGATGATCACCAGCAGGCTGCTGCCCAGCACCGCCGTCCACACCACGCCGACGCGTGCGTCGGGTACCGCGGCCAGCAGCGTTGCCTTGGCGAGGAAGCCGGCCAGCGGCGGCAGCCCGGCCATTGCCATTGCGCCGAGCAGGAACAGCAGCCCCGGCACGGCCCTGTCCGGCAGCGCCGCGGCCAGTTCGTGGCCCTCGCGCTGGCCGGCGCGGAAACGGCGGCGACGGATCAGGTCGGCGACCAGGAACAGCGCGGCGGCGCTGAAGGTGCTGTGTGGCAGGTAGTACAGACCGGCGGCAATGGTGCCCGCATTGCCCAGGGCGAAGGCGATGAACAAGGTCGCCGCCGAGACCACCACCAGCCACGCCACCTGCACCCGCAGGCGGGTGGCGGCCAATGCACCCAATGCCGCCACCGGCAGCGTCGCCAGCCCGGCCCACAGCAGCCAGTCGGCGCCGTAGCCGGCCAGTGCGCCGGCCTCGCTGCCGAACCACTGCGTGCCCACCCGCAGCAGCGCGTACAGGCCGACCTTGGTCATGATCACGAACAGCGCCGCCACCGCCGCCGGTGCACGTGCATAGGCTTCGGGCAGCCACAGGTGCAGCGGCAGCAGCGCGGCCTTGGCGCAGAACACCACCATCAGCAGCCCCAGCGCGGCCTTGGCCAGCTTCAGGTGGGTCGGTGGCAGGGTGGCGATGCGTTGGCCGATCTCGGCCATGTTCAGCGTGCCCAGCGTGGCGTAGAGCAGGGCCAGTGCGATCAGGAACACGGTCGAGGCCGTGACATTGAACACCACGTAATGCAGGCCGACGCGCAGCCGCAGGCCGCGGCCGCCGGACAGCAGCAGGCCGTAGGAGGCGATCAACAGCACCTCGAAGAACACGAACAGGTTGAAGATGTCGCCGGTCAGGAACGCGCCGTTGAGGCCGAGCAACTGGAACTGGAACAGCGCGTGGAAGTGCGGCGCGCGCCGGTCCCAGCCGGTGCAGGCATGCAGCAGGCAGGCCGCGGCCAGCAGCAGCGTGGTGCCGAGCATCCAGCCGGCCAGGCGGTCGGCGACCAGCGCGATGCCCAGCCGCGCCGGCCAGTCGCCGAGCAGGTAGACCAGTACCTCGCCCTGCAGCGTGCGTGCGAACAGCTGCGATTCGGCCAGCGCCAGCAGCGCCAGGCTGGCCCAGGCCACCCCGCGCTGCACCCGGGGCCCGTAGCGGCGGTGCTCGACGAACAGCGACAGCGCCGCGCCGAGCATCGGCAGCAGGATCGGCAGGATCACCCAATGGCTCATGCGCCGCCCCCATCAGCGTGCCGATCCCCATCCGGCTCATGCGCATCGACGTGGTCACTGTGGTTGTCGGCGCGGTTGCGCATGGCCAGCACGATGCTGATCGCGGTCATCGCGAAGGCGATGACGATGGCGGTCAGCACCAGCGCCTGTGGCAGCGGGTCGGTGTGGTGGGCCAGGTCGGCCGGGATGCCGTCGCGCAACACCGGCGCCTTGCCGCTGACCAGCCGTCCGCCGGCGAAGATCAGCAGGTTGGTGGCGTAGGACAAAAAGGTCATGCCGAGGATCACGTCGAAGCTGCGCGCGCGCAGCAGCAGGTAGATGCCGATGGCGGTGAGCACGCCGATCGCGCTGGCCAGTGCCAGTTCCATCAGTGCATCTCCCCGGTGCGTGCGCAGCGGCGCTGCGGGTCGATCTGGCCGTGGCGCGCGCTGCGCAGGCGCGAGGGCTTGAGGGTGCCCAGCATCGACAGGATCAGCATCACCCCGCCGAACACAACCAGGTACACCCCGGTATCGAAGCCCATCGCGCTGGCCAGTTCCAGCTCGCCGATCCAGGGCAGCTCCAGCACGACGTGGCCGCTGGTCAGGAACGGCACGCCGAACAGCAGCGAGGCCGTGCCGGACAGCAAGGCCAGCAGCAGGCCGGCACCGATGCAGCGGATGTAGTCGAAGCCGAAGCGCGATTCCACCGACGCGGTGCCCTGGATCACGTACTGGATCAGCAGCGGCACGGCCAGCACCAGCCCGGCGATGAAGCCGCCACCGGGCGCGTTGTGGCCGCGCAGGAACAGGAAGATCGACACGGTCAGGGTCAGCGGGAACATGATCTGGGCCAGGTCCGCAGGCACCGGCAGCTTGATCGGCGGGCCGGGCATGATCTGTTCGGGGGCCATCCGTGAACGCCGCAGCAGCGCGTGTACCACCAGTGCGGCGATGCCGAACACGGTGATCTCGCCGAAGGTGTCGAAGCCGCGGAAGTCCACCAGGATCACGTTGACCACGTTGTGCCCCCAGGCCTCGGGCAGCGCACGGAGCAGCATGTCGCTTGCGGCCGGCGCATCCGCCGGCAGGGTCATCATCGTGTAAGCCAATGCCGCCAATCCGGCACCGGCGATGATGGCAATCAGCGCGTCGCGGCGCTTGCGCCAGCGGCCATGCTCGGGCGGCGACTGCGCCGGCAAATAGTTCATGCCCAGCAGCATCAGTACCAGCGTCACCATCTCCACCATCAGCTGGGTCAGCGCCAGGTCCGGTGCCGACAGGAACACGAAGGCCAGCGCCACCATCAGCCCGGTGCCGCCGATCACGATCACCGCCAGCAGGCGCTGCCGGTACAGGAACAGGCCGCCCAGCGCGCAGGCCAGCATCACCCCCCACAACACCCAGCCCAGCAGCGGCATCGGTTGCGGCGAGCGCCACGCCGGCCATGCCGGGGCGGCCAGGTACGGAGCAGCGGCCACGACCATCGCCACCAGTACCAGCGCCAGCAGCATCCGTTGCAGGCCGCCGTCGGCCAGTGCGTGGGTACAGCGCTGGGCGAAGCCGAACAGCGCGTCCATGCCGCGCTGGAAGGCCTGCTTGCCGAGCGGGCGGTTGCGCGCGGCGTACAGGTCGGTGAGCCGGCGCAGGCCGAAATACAGTGCGATGCCGCCGGCCACGCCGACCGCGCTCATCGCCAGCGGCAGGTTGAAGCCGTGCCAGATCGACAGGCTGTAGCCGGGCAGGGCCGGGCCGAGGATCGCCTGCGCGCCGGCCCGCAGCACCGGCGCCACGGTCAGCGCCGGCACGGTGCCGACCGCAAGGCAGATCACCACCAGGATCTCCACCGGCAACTTCATCCAGCGCGGCGGCTCGTGCGGCGCCACGTCGATGTCCAGCGGGCCCTTGCCGAAGAAGGTGTCGTGCACGAAGCGCAGGCTGTAGGCCACGCCGAGGATGCCGGCCAGCAGCGCGGTGCCGCTGACCGCCGCGCGCATCCACTGCGGGCCGCCGGTGGCCAGCGCCTCGGCGAACAGCATTTCCTTGGACAAAAAGCCGTTGAGCAGCGGGATGCCGGCCATCGCCAGCGAGGCGACGATCGCCAGCGCGCTGGTGATCGGCATCAGCCTGCGCAGGCCACCGAGCCGGCGCATGTCGCGGGTGCCGGTCTCGTGGTCGATGATGCCGGCGGCCATGAACAGCGAGGCCTTGAAGGTGGCGTGGTTGAGGATGTGGAACACGCCGGCGACCACCGCCATCGGCGTGGACAGGCCGAACAGCAGGGTGATCAGGCCCAGGTGCGAGATCGTCGAGTACGCCAGCAGGCCCTTCAGGTCGTGCTGGAAGATCGCGTTCCACGCGCCGACCAGCAGGGTGACCGCGCCGATGCCGCTGACCACGTAGAAGAACAGCTCACTGCCGGCCAGCGCCGGGTGCAGCCGCGCCAGCAGGAACACGCCAGCCTTCACCATCGTCGCCGAGTGCAGGTAGGCCGACACCGGGGTTGGCGCGGCCATCGCGTGCGGCAGCCAGAAGTGGAACGGGAACTGCGCGCTCTTGGTGAAGATGCCGGCCAGCACCAGCAGCAGCACCCACGGGTACAGCCGGTGGCCGCGGATCAGTTCGCCCGAGGCCAGCACCGCGTCCAGGTCGAAGCTGCCGACGATGCGCCCGATCAGCAACACGCCGGCCAGCAGCGCCAGCCCGCCGGCGGCAGTGATGACCAGTGCCATGCGCGCGCCTTCGCGCGCGTCCCGGCGGTGCGACCAGAAGCCGATCAGCAGGAACGAGCTGATGCTGGTCAGCTCCCAGAACACCACCAGCAGCAACAGGTTGCCGGACAGCACCATGCCCAGCATCGAGCCCATGAACAGCAGCAGGTAGCTGTAGAAGCGGCGCGTGCTGTCCTGTACCGACAGGTAATAGTGCGCGTACAGCACCACCAGCGCGCCGATGCCCAGCACCAGCCCGGCGAACAGCCACGCCAGCCCGTCCAGGCGCAGGCTGAAGTCCAGCCCGATCTGCGGCAGCCACGGCCAGCCGGCGCGCGGCACCGCGCCGTCGAGCACGGCCGGGGTCATGGCGCCCAGCAGCACCAGCCCCAGCAGGGGCGCCAGCGCGGCCAGCCATGCGCCGGCACTACGCGACAGGCGGCCGTGCAGGGCGAGCAGCGCGGCCGTCAGGAACGGCAGCGCGAGCAGCAGGGGGAGAACGGATGTCATGCAGGGAATGCGGGATTCGCGAGCAAGGCACCGGAGTCTAGCAGGCACCTTTTTCCCGCCGGAACCCGCCAGATGAACGCGCCGTTCGGGTTCGGCGCGTATGCGGTACCTGCCGCTGCACCAATTCCCGGCCGTGGATGCGGGGCTTGCCCCGCATGGCGCTTTGCAGGGAGAGCCCGTGCCGGGCAAGCCCGGCACCTACGGGGCCTTCTCCGCATGAAAGCCGTGCGGGATCAGGATTGCGGCAAGGAGCGCTGGTCGCGGACCAGCAGGGTGTCCGTTTCCAGCGTCGCCACCAGCCGGCGCGCGACGCTGCCGATCAGCAGCTCGAACAGGGCGCCGCGCCCGTGCGTGGCCACCACCACCAGTTCGGCTTCGGCGGCCTGCCGTTGCAGCAGCGGCGCCGGGTCGCCCGGCTCGATCACCAGCCGTATCCGCTCCGGCGGCGGCAGCGACCGCAGCCCGGCGAGGAAGGCCCGTGCCTGCGCCCGCGCCTGTTCGTGCGCCTGCGCCAGCAGGACGTCGTGATCGCCGCCGAGCAGCGCGCTGCCGGGCGTTTCCAGCGCGTGCACCAGCGCCAGTTGCAATGGCTGCCCGAACAGCGCCAGCGCACGGTTGGCGGCGTCGGCCGAACTGTCGGAGAAGTCCGTGGCCACGGTCAACCTGCGGTAGGGTCCGCGCACGTGCTGGTGCACCACCAGCAGCGGCAGCGGCGAATGGCGGGTCAGCCACAGCACGGTGGAGCCCAGCAGCGGCAGTTCGAACGCCGGGTCGCTGGCGATGCCGGTGACGATCAGCCCGCAGCCTTCCTCGGTGGCCAGCTGCAGCAGCGCGCGGCCGACGTGGCCCTCGGTCACCCGCACGCTCAGCGCGACGCCCTCGGCGTCCGCGCCGATGTCGCGGTACAGGCGTTGCTCCAGCCGGGCGACGTCGGGCGCCGGCCCGGTGGCGAGGAACGACTGCGGCGACGGCGCGGGCGGCAGCACCGTCGCCACCACCAGCCGCGCCTCCCATTGCCGGGCCAGTTGCAACGCGCGGGACAGCGCGCGGTCGCAGCGTGCGCTCAGGTCGGTGGCGAGCAGGATGGTGGCGGGCGGTGGGGCGGTGTGCGTCATGGCGCTCTCGGCATGGCGGTTGCTTCGAGTCTACCCGGTGGCCGCGGCGGCGTCGGCATCACCTATGCTTGCGGCATGGCAATGGAACGAAGTGGCGAAGACCGGCCGCGGCATGCGCTGGTGTTCGGCGGCAGCGGGCAGATCGGCGAGCGCGTGCTGGCCGGCCTGCTGGCGGCCGGCTGGCAGGTGACGGCGGTATCGCGCGTACCGCGTGCGGCGGCGCCCGGGCTGGTCTGGCGGTTGGGCGACCTGTCCGCCGCGTGGCAGGAGCCGGCATCGTTCGATGCGGTGTTCAGTTGCGGCCCGCTCGACCACTTCGCGCGCTGGTATGCCGCCTCCGATGTCGGCGCCGCGCGCGTGGTGGCCTTCGGCTCTACCAGCGTCGAGGTCAAGAGCGATTCCAGCGAAGCAGCCGAGCGCGACGTCGCCCGCCGCCTGCGCGAGGCTGAAGCCACGTTGTTCGCCACCGCGCACGAACGTGGCGCAGAGGCGACCGTGCTGCGCCCGACGCTGGTCTATGGCGCCGGCCGCGACGCCACGCTGAGCGCCATCGCCGCGCTGGCCTCGCGCACCGGCTTGTTCGTGCTGCCTTCCGGCGCCGACGGCCTGCGCCAGCCGGTGCACGTGCAGGATCTGGCCGATGCGGCGCTGCAGGTGCCGCGGCACCCGGCCACGGCCGGGCGGGCCTACGCGCTGGGCGGCGGCGAGGTGCTGGGCTATGCCGAAATGGTACGGCGGGTGCTGGCCGCGTTGCGCCCGCAACCGCGGCTGCTGCGCGTGCCGGCGCCATTGTTCCGGGCCGCGCTGGCGCTGGCGCATGCCGCCGGCCGCCTGCGTGGCCTGAATGCCGCGGCACTGGCGCGCATGCGCGAACCGCTGGTGTTCGACATCGAACCGGCCCGGCGCGACTTCGGCTACGCCCCGCGCCGGTTCGACCCGACCCGGGAAATGCTCGTCCCGTAGATGCGGGGCAAGCCCCGCATGGGGCATTGCCAAGAAAGCTTCATGCGGGGCAAGCCCCGCATCTATACCCAGATGTTTCGCAAGCGGGACGTTCCGCTCAATACCTCCAGCCGAACTGCCGGTACAGCTTGGCCAGTACCCAGATCGGGCCGATCAGCAGGTAGGTCAGGTCGGTGAGGAAGCTGGGCCGGCGGCCTTCGATGTGGTGGCCGATGAACTGCGCGATCCACGCCACCACGAACACGCCGATGCCGGCATACAGCAGCGCGCGCAGCCCGTAGCGCTCCTCGAGCAGCCGGCAGATGCAGCCGGCGACGAAGAACAGGATCAGCATGCCAACGCCCAGCGGCCGCGACAGGCGGTTGTAGTACGCCCACGTGCCGAACATCGCCAGCGCCGCCCAGATGCCGTGCTGGAACCACGGCAGCAGCGGCGGGATGCACCACAGCAGCGCGATCACCGACCACGCGATGGCCGGCACCGCGAACACGTGGATGGCCTGGTTGGTGGCGTTGCGATGGTCGCCGGAGTAGCTGGCGAACCAGCGGTCGATGGGGCGTGCGGTGCTCATGTCCATCCTCTGCTCCGGCGGGGTGGTAGGGCGCGCCCGACCGGGCGCGCAGGGGGTCAGTCGATGCGGATGCCGGCCAGCTTCTGCAGCGCCTCGGCATACTTGTCGCGGGTGCGGGCGATGACCTCGGCCGGCAGTTCCGGGCCGGGCGCGGTCTTGCCCCAGTCCAGCGTCTCCAGGTAGTCGCGCACGAACTGTTTGTCGTAGCTCGGCGGGCTGGTGCCGAGCTGGTACTCGTCGGCCGGCCAGTAGCGCGAGGAATCCGGGGTCAGCATCTCGTCCATGATGTACAGGCGGCCGTCGGCGTCGGTGCCGAACTCGAACTTGGTGTCGGCCAGCAGGATGCCGCGCTCGGCGGCATAGGCGGCGGCGAACTTGTAGATGCGCAGGGTGGCGTCGCGCACCTTCTCGGCCAGTTCCGCGCCTACCGCCTTGACCATCGCGTCGAAGTCGATGTTCTCGTCGTGGTCGCCCACCGCCGCCTTGGTGGAAGGGGTGAAGATCGGCTCGGGCAACTGCTGCGCCTGTTGCAGGCCGTCGGGCAGCACGATGCCGCTGACCTTGCCGGTGCGCTGGTAGTCCTTCCAGCCGCTGCCGATCAGGTAGCCGCGGGCGATGGCTTCCACCGGCACCGGCTTCAGTTTCTTCGTCACCACCGCGCGCCTGGCGTACAGCGCGGGGTCCACGCCCTCGGGCAGCACGCCGGCCACGTCGATGCCGGTCAGGTGGTTGGGCATCAGGTGCTCGGTCTTGCCGAACCAGAAGTTCGACACCTGGCACAGCATCTCGCCCTTGCCGGGGATCGGGTCGGGCAGCACCACGTCGAACGCGGACAGGCGGTCGGTGGCCACGATCAGCAGGTATTCGCCGGGGGGAGTGTCGGCAGGCAACCGTTCGCGCGGGATATCGAACACGTCACGCACCTTGCCGCGGTGGCGCAAGGGCAGGCCGGGAAGATCGGATTGCAGCAGCGTGGTTGGCACGGGCACTCCTGGAACTTGGCGATGAAGCCGTCCACTCAGGACCCGGGGGGCCCGCGGCTGGACGGCGGGCGGCCTAGTGTAAGGCCGTCCGGGGCTGCTGTGTAAAATGCCCATTCCCCTTGTCGATGGACGCGCGCCCGCCCATGCGCTGGTACGGAAAACTGCTCGGATTCATCGCCGGCGCACTGCTGTTCAGGCCCAACCCGCTGTTCGGCGCGGCGCTCGGCGTGCTGCTCGGCCATGCCTTCGACAGCGACTGGTTCCGGCTGAACCGCGACGCCCCGTACCGCGAGCTGGGCCTGACCCGCGAGGCCAGCGACGCCGAGGTCGACCTGGCCTACCGCCGCCTGATCTCGCAGTACCACCCCGACAAGGTGGCCGGCGCCGCGCCCGAGCTGCGCGCCCAGGCCGAAAGGAAAGCCCGGCAGATCAATGCCGCCTACGACCGCATCAAAACCCTGCGCAAGCGCTGAAGGCCCGCCATGTCCAACTGCATCATCGCCCCGTCCATCCTGTCGGCCAATTTCGCCAAGCTGGGCGAGGAGGTCGACAACGTGCTCGCCGCCGGCGCCGACTGGGTCCACTTCGACGTGATGGACAACCACTACGTGCCCAACCTGACCATCGGCCCGATGGTCTGCCAGGCATTGCGCAGGCACGGGGTGACCGCGCCGATCGACGTGCACCTGATGGTCGAGCCGGTGGACCGCATCGTCCCCGACTTCGCCGAGGCCGGTGCCAGCCTGATCAGCTTCCACCCAGAGGCGTCGAAGCACGTGCACCGCACCATCCAGCTGATCAAGTCGCACGGCTGCAAGGCCGGGCTGGTGCTGAACCCGGCCACGCCGGTGGAAGTGCTGGACTGGGTACTGGACGACCTGGACCTGGTGCTGTTGATGTCGGTGAACCCCGGCTTCGGCGGGCAGGCTTTCATCCCCTCCACGCTGGACAAGCTGCGCGCGGTGCGGGCGATGATCGACAAGCACGGCAAGCCGGTGCTGCTGGAGGTCGATGGCGGCGTGAAGGCCGACAACATCGGCGAGATCGCCGCCGCCGGCGCGGATGCCTTCGTCGCCGGCTCGGCCATTTTCAACGCCCCGGACTACGCGCAGGTGATCGCGCAGATGCGCGCCAACGTCGCCGCGGCGCGGGGCTGAGCGATGGCCGCCGGCCTGCGCATCCGCCCGGCCACGGTTGACGACGCCGGCCTGATCCTGCGCTTCATCCGCGAACTGGCGATCTACGAGAAAGCCGAATCGTCGGTGCGTACCGATGAGGCCGGCATCCGCGCCAGCCTGTTCGGCACGGACGCCAAGGCGCAGGCGCTGGTCTGCGAACGCGATGGCGTGGCGATCGGTTATGCCGTTTTCTTCTACAACTATTCCACTTGGTTGGGTCGCAACGGCCTCTATCTGGAAGACCTGTACGTCAGCCCGGAGCATCGTGGCTGCGGTGCGGGCAAGGCCTTGCTGCAGCACATCGCGCGGCTGGCGGTGGCGCAGGGCTGCGGCCGCTTCGAGTGGTCGGTGCTGGACTGGAACACGCCGGCCATCGACTTCTACACCACCGCCGGCGCCAGGCCACAGGACGAATGGACGGTGTACCGGCTGGAAGGCGAGGCATTGCAGCGCTTTGCCGAAGGCTGAGGAAGGTACCTCGTAGATGCGGGGCTTGCCCCGCATGAAGCATTCCCGGCAAAGCCCCATGCGCAGCAAGCCGCGCACCTACGAAAACACGGGGCAGGAAGCCGGAGCCGCTCCCGCCGTGATGGCGAGCCCGAAAGAAAGGCCGCAGCGTCGCCGCTGCGGCCAGAGGAATCAGTCGGAGGCTGATCCTGCCTCCATCCATCGTCCCTGCTATGGCCTCCCATTCTTCGCAAGCCCGGTGACAGTGGCATGACAAGGCATGCGCTCCTGCGGGAAAAGGTTGTCATTGCAAGCGAATCCGTCCCTGCGGCGATGCACAACGGCTGCCCGAAGTGCGGTAGAGTTGCGCGGTGTCCACTCTGACGACCAAGCGTTCCCTTTCTTCCGCTCGCCGCTGGTGGCGATGGTGGCCCGTTGCCGTCGTCCGTACCGCCACCGCCGATTCCCGGAAGGAAGACCGTCTTGATCACGCAAGCGCAGTTCCAGCAGCAGGCCGCTGAAGGCCACAACCGCATCCCTGTCGTCCGCGAAGTGCTGTCCGACCTGGACACGCCGCTTTCGGTCTATCTGAAGCTCGCCGACGGCCCGCATACCTACCTGTTCGAATCGGTCGAAGGCGGCGAGCGCTTCGGCCGCTACTCCATCATCGGCCTGCCGGCGCGGCGCACCTACAGCTTCCGCGGCCACACGCTGGAAGTGAGCGAACTGGGCGAAGTGGTCGAGCGCCGCGAAGTCGCCGACCCGCTGGCCGAAGTCGAAATCCTGCGCGCCCGGCATTCGGTGCCGCGTTTCGAGGGCCTGCCCGGTTTCACCGGCGGCCTGGTCGGCTGGTTCGGCTTCGAATGCATCCAGTACATCGAGCCGCGCCTGGCCGCCGGCGACAAGCCCGACGAACTCGGCACCCCGGACATCTACCTGATGCTGTCCGAAGAACTGGCGGTGTTCGACAATCTCAAGGGCCGGCTGTACCTGATCGTGCATGCCGACCCGTCGCAGCCGCAGGCATGGGCGCGCGCCAACCGCCGCCTCGACGAGCTGGCGCACCGGCTGCGCCACGGTGGCGCCGGCTACCCGGAAACCCTGCAGCCGGCGGCGCTGGACGAGGCCGATTTCGTCAGCGGCTTCACCCGCGAGGGCTTCATCGACGCGGTACAGCGGGTGCAGGACTACGTCCGTGCCGGCGACGCCTTCCAGGTGGTGCTGAGCCAGCGCATGAGCGTGCCGTTCCATGCCCGCCCGATCGACGTCTATCGCGCGCTGCGTGCGCTGAACCCGTCGCCGTACATGTATTTCCTCGACGTCGGCGGCACCCAGGTGGTGGGTTCCTCGCCGGAAATCCTCGTGCGCCTGCAGGACGGCAAGGTGACGGTGCGGCCCATCGCCGGCACCCGCCCGCGCGGCAGGACGCAGGCCGAGGACCAGGCGCTGGAAGCCGAACTGCTGGCCGACCCGAAGGAGCGCGCCGAACACCTGATGCTGATCGACCTCGGCCGCAACGACGTCGGCCACGTCTCGCAGGTAGGCAGCGTCGAGGTCGGCGAGCGCTTCGTGATCGAGCGCTACAGCCACGTCATGCACATCGTCAGCGAAGTGACCGGCCGCCTGCACGACGACCTGAGCTATGCCGACGTGCTGCGCGCCACCTTCCCGGCCGGCACCGTCAGCGGCGCGCCGAAGATCCGCGCGCTGGAGATCATCCGCGAACTGGAGCCGGTCAAGCGCAACGTCTATGCCGGCGCCATCGGCTACCTCGGCTGGCACGGCGACGCCGACACCGCCATCGCCATCCGCACCGCGGTCATCCAGGACGGGCGCCTGCACGTGCAGGCCGGCGCCGGCATCGTGTTCGATTCGGACCCGGAGAAGGAATGGGACGAAACCATGAACAAGGGCCGCGCGCTGTTCCGCGCCGTCGCCCAGGCCGCCCGGGGGCTGTGAGCCCCGACGTCACCGAATACAGGCAGGAATCCCCATGCTGTTGATGATCGACAACTACGACAGCTTCACCTTCAACCTCGTGCAGTACCTGCAGACGCTGGGCGCCGAGGTCAAGGTGGTGCGCAACGACGCGCTGAGCGTCGACGGAATCGCCGCGCTCAATCCTTCGCACATCGTGGTTTCGCCGGGGCCATGCACGCCCAACGAGGCCGGCGTGTCGCTGGAAGTGATCCGCCGGCTCGGCGCGAGCACGCCGATCCTCGGCGTATGCCTGGGCCACCAGAGCATCGGCCAGGTCTATGGCGGCGACGTGATCCGTGCCGGCAACATCATGCACGGCAAGACCTCGCCGATCCGCCACGAGGGCAAGGGCGTGTTCACCGGCCTGCCGGACGGCTACGAGGCCACCCGCTACCACTCGCTGGTGGTGGACAAGGCCACGCTGCCGGCGGAACTGGAAATCACCGCCTGGACCGAGAACGCCGACGGCTCGATGGAGGAGATCATGGGCCTGCGCCACCGCGAGCATCCGGTGGAGGGCGTGCAATTCCATCCCGAATCCATCCTCACCCAGCATGGGCATGCGCTGCTGAGGAATTTCCTGGAGCGCGCGCGATGACGTGCCGTTTCCGGACGCGGGCGAGGCCGGCATGAACATGCGGGAACCGCGCCTGTTCGTGGTGATGCTCGGTGGCCGCCATGCGCGCGCCAATACCGAGGTGCACGACGTGGTGTTCGCGCTCGGGCAGGACATCGGGCAGACCCACGAGCAACTGCGCCGGCAGTGGTTCGGCGAACCGGCCGGGCTGCACATCGATTCGTGGATGACGGTCGATGGCGTCGAACAATGGCAGGTGCGTTTTTCCGCCGAACCGCCGGCGGAAGCTTCGCCGAAGCTCTACTTCGTCAACCTCGGCGGCTATGTCGCCGGCGAGTTCGGCGAGGCGCACCACAACCTGCTGGTCGTCGCCGACGATGCCGCCGAGGCCAAGCGCAAGGCGCTGGCGCAGGCCGGGGCGCACTGGCTCAAGCCACATCGCGACGCCTTGCTTGAGGTGGATGCCTGCCTCCCGCTCGGCCCCATCGGCGGCCTGCACGTGCATCTGCGCGAAGGCGCGCACGACGGCATCGCCTGCGCCAGCGACTACATCGTAATTTGATCGGAGCCACCATGACCTTCACCGCGCAGGAAGCCCTGCAACGTACCATCGAGCACCGCGAGATATTCTTCGACGAAATGGTCGACCTGATGCGCCAGATCATGCGCGGCGAAGTCTCGCCGACGATGACCGCGGCCATCCTCACCGGCCTGCGGGTGAAGAAGGAGACCGTTGGCGAGATCGCCGGCGCGGCCACGGTGATGCGTGAATTCGCGCTGCCGGTGCAGGTGGACGACAGGACGAATCTGGTCGATATCGTCGGCACCGGCGGCGACGGCTCGCACACCTTCAACATCTCCACCTGCGCGATGTTCGTGGTCGCCGCGGCCGGGGCCAAGGTGGCCAAGCACGGCAACCGCAGCGTGTCGTCCAAGTCCGGCAGTGCCGACGCGGTGGAAGCGCTGGGCGCGGTGATCGAGCTGCGCCCCGAGCAGGTGGCGCGCGCCATCGAACGGACCGGCATCGGCTTCATGTTCGCGCCGATGCACCACCCGGCGATGAAGGTGGTGGCGCCGGTGCGGCGCGAGATGGGCGTGCGCACCATCTTCAACATCCTCGGCCCGCTGACCAACCCGGTCGGCGCGACCAACATCCTGATGGGCGTGTTCCACCCGGACCTGGTCGGCATCCAGGCGCGCGTATTGCGCGAACTGGGCGCGCAGCGCGCACTGGTGGTGTGGGGCCGCGACAACATGGACGAAATCTCGTTGGGCGCCGGCACCCTGGTCGGCGAGCTGCGCGACGGCAAGGTGCGCGAGTACGAGATCCACCCGGAGGACTTCGGCATCGCCATGTCCGCCAGCCGCAACCTCAAGGTCGCCGACCCGGCCGAGTCCATCGCCATGCTGCGCGGGGTGCTCGACGACCAGCCGGGCCCGGCCCATGACATCGTCGCGCTCAACGCCGGCGCCGCGCTGTACGTGGCCGGCGTGGCCGACAGCATCGCCGACGGCCTGGCGCGCGCGCGCGCGGTGCTGGCCGACGGCAGCGCGCGCGCGCGCATGCAGCAATACGTGGCCGCCACCCATACACTCTGAGCCCTTCGCGGCAGCGGAATCCCAGGAAGCAGATTCGATGAGCGACATCCTCAACACCATCCTCGCCCGCAAGACGCAGGAGGTGGCCGAGCGCAGCGCCCGCGTGCCGCTGGCCGAGCTGAAGGCGCGCGTGGCCGCCGCCCCGCCGGTGCGCGGCTTCGCCAACGCGCTGCACGCGGCCATCGCCAACGGCGACCCGGCGGTGATCGCCGAGGTCAAGAAGGCCAGCCCGTCCAAGGGCGTGATCCGCCCGGATTTCCGCCCGGCCGAGATCGCGGTGAGCTACGAGTTCGGCGGCGCCAGCTGCCTGTCGGTGCTGACCGACGTGGATTTTTTCCAGGGTGCCGACGCTTACCTGCAGCAGGCGCGCGAGGCCTGCACGCTGCCGGTGCTGCGCAAGGATTTCGTGATCGACCCGTACCAGGTGTACGAGGCGCGCGTGCTGGGCGCGGACTGCATCCTGCTGATCGTATCGGCGCTGGACGACCGCCAGCTGGCCGAGCTGTCCGACCTGGCGATGCGCTTGAAGATGGACGTGCTGGTGGAAGTGCACGACATCGACGAGCTGGAGCGCGCGATCCAGGTGCCGGTGCCGCTGGTGGGCATCAACAACCGCAACCTGCGCAGCTTCGAGGTGTCGCTGGACACCACGCTGTCGATGAAGGACGCGGTGCCGCGCGACCGCCTGCTGGTCACCGAGAGCGGCATCCTCGGCCCGGCCGACGTGCAGCTGATGCGCGACGCCGGCGTCAACGCCTTCCTGGTTGGCGAAGCCTTCATGCGCGCGGAAGAGCCGGGCGAGGGCCTGCGTCAGCTATTCTTCGGCGCATGACCGATCCTTACCCCGTTCCCGGCGACGACGCACGACTGGTCGTCTTCGATTTCGACCACACCCTCTACGACGGCGACTCCGGCAGCCACCTGTTCGCCTGGCTGCTCAAGCGCAACCCCTTGCGGCTGCTGGCCGCCTTGCTGGCCACGCCGCTGCTGGGGCCGCTGGTGGCATTGCTGCCGACCCGTCGCCACGGCATTTCCGGCTATGTCTGGATCGCCACCTTCGGCCTGCATGGCGCGCGCCAGTTCAACACCGTCATCGACCGCTACGTGCGCGCCCACGAGGCGGAAATCCGCACCCGCCTGCTGCCGCGGGCGCTGGACGTGTTCGCCGCGCACCGTCGCGCCGGCGACAAGGTGGTGGTGGCCACCGGCGCGCCGCCGGAACTGGCGCGCGCGATCCTCGCTTTCGTCGCGCACCAGGACGTGAGCGTGATCGGCAGCGCGGTGGGCCCGCGCTTCGGCGCGATGGGCGCCACCCGTCACTGCCACAACGAAGAGAAGATGCGCATGCTGCGCGAGCGTGGCTACGGCGACATCGCCATCGCCTACTCGGACAGCACCGCCGACCTGCCGCTGCTGAAGGCCGCGAAGGCACCGGTGGTGGTCAACCCCAAGCCCGCGCGGGTGGAATTCTTCCGCAAGGTGCTGCCGGCCGGCACGCCCATCCTCAACTGGGGCTGCGCGGACCGCGGCGGCGAACCTGCGTAGGAGCGCACATTGGTGCGCGATGGAGCTCTCCCGGTAATGCCCCGTCGCGCACCAAGGTGCGCTCCTACGGAGTACGGCCCAGCCAGCCGCCGACCGCATGCCCGATCTGGAACAGGCTGATCGACAGCACCATCACGCCCACGCCGATCAGCACCCAACGCTCCTTCAGGCGCTTGACCAGCAAGGCCGCGACCGGCGCTGCCATCATGCCGCCGACCAGCAGGCCGGCGACGATGCTGGCGTGCTGCACGCCCATCGACAGCAGGAAGGTGGCGGAAATGGCGATGGTGACGATGAACTCGGCTGCGTTGACGGTGCCGATGGTGGTGCGCGCCTGCCCGCCGCGGGCCAGCAGCGTCGAGGTCGCCACCGGCCCCCAGCCACCGCCGCCGCTGGCGTCCAGCAGCCCGGCGAAGAAGCCCAGCACCGGCACCCGCTGCACCTCGCGCTTGGGCGTGAAGCGCCCCCATGCGCGGGCGAGGATGAAGATCGCCAGTGCCAGCAGGTAGAGGTAGATGAAGGGACGGATGACGTCGCCGGGCAGCTGCGTCAGCACGTAGGCGCCAAGCGCGCCGCCAACCGCGCCGGGTAGCGCCAGTCGCAGGAACAGCTGCTTGTCGACATTGCCGGCCACCAGGTGCGATACCCCGGAAGCGCCGGTGGTGAACACCTCGGCGGTATGGATGCTGGCGCTCACCGCCGCCGGTGGCAGGCCCATGCTGAGCAGCACCGAGGACGACACCAGCCCGAACGCCATGCCCAGCGCGCCATCGACCAGCTGCGCGCCGATGCCGATCAGGATGAACCAGTAGAACTCGCTTCCAAATTCCATTCACGGAGCCTGCTGGGTGGGAGCGGGTGCGTCAAGAAGATGGGTAGGGACAGGCGATGGTGTTGCCGCGAGGCTTGTGCGGCCATGTTCCCGTTGGGGTAGCCCCCTTTGGTAAAGGGGGCGCGCCGACAGGCGCGGGGAATCGGGGGTTGATGAGCCGGGGCCCAAGGTTTGCGCAGCAAACCTTGGGGTTGATACGTGAATACGTATCAACGCGTCCCGTACAGGACGATGGTCTTGCCACGCGCGTGCAGGAGGCCGTCGGCCTGCAACTTCTTCAGCACACGCCCGGCCATTTCGCGCGAGCAGCCGACCAGGCGGGCGATTTCCTGCCGCGACACGCGCAGCTGGGTGCCCTGCGGATGGCTCATCGATTCCGGCTCCTTGGCCAGATCGTGCAGGGTGCGCACGATGCGGTCGGTCACGTCCAGGAACGCCAGCCGGCTGGCCTTGCGGCTGGTGTGCAGCAGGCGCCGGGAAATCTGCGAGCCGATCGCATACAGCAGCCGGGGCGCATCGGCGGACAGCGGCCCCAGGAACAACTGGTGCAGGCGCTCGTAGCTGATCTCGGCCAGTTCGCACGGAGTGCGGGTGCGCAGGATGACCTCGCGCTTGTCCGACTCGATGAACAGGCCCATCTCGCCGACGAACTCGCCCGTGCCGAAATAGCCCAGCACCAGCTCGCGGTCTTCCTCTTCCTCGGCGATGATGCTGACCGAGCCGCTGATCACGTAATACATGGTGCCGGCCGCGTCGCCGGGGCGGAACACGTCGGTGCGCGTCGGGTAGCGCCGGCGGTGGCTGTGGGCGAGGAACCGGTCGATGGTGGCGATGTCCAGCGTCAGCGGGCTGGAAGCAAGGCGCATGCCTGAAACGGTGTTGGCGATTCCCGGATTCATGAAGTTGTTCACAAAAGGCTGAACTCAGCTCGAACGAGCAAGCTTAACGGGGCCGCCTGCACCGGGCAATCCGGCCGGGCGGGGCCGCCGTTTCGCCGGGGGACGGTTTGCCCCATAATTGACCCTTTCCCGCCATTCACAGGATCGACCGCCGTGGTCAAGCCGTTGCCTCGCCTGAGGTTGCAGGGTTTCAACAACCTCACCAAGGCGCTGAGCTTCAACATCTATGACGTCTGCTATGCGCGAACCGAAGAGGAGCGCCAGCGTTACATCGAGTACATCGACGAGGAATACAACGCCGATCGTCTCACGCAGATCCTCACCGATGTGGCCGAGATCATCGGCGCCAACATCCTCAACGTCGCCCGCCAGGACTACGACCCGCAGGGCGCGTCGGTGACCATCCTGATCTCCGAGGAACCGGTGATCGACAAGAAGGCCGCCGGCAAGGAGCTGATCTCCGACGCGGTGGTCGCGCACATGGACAAGAGCCATATCACCGTCCATACCTATCCGGAGACGCACCCGCAGGAAGGCATCGCCACCTTCCGCGCCGACATCGACGTGGCCACCTGCGGCGTCATTTCGCCGCTGAAGGCGTTGAACTACCTGATCGAGAGCCTGGAATCGGACATCGTGGTCATGGACTACCGCGTGCGCGGCTTCACCCGCGACGTGAAGGGCAAGAAGCACTTCATCGACCACAAGATCAATTCGATCCAGAATTTCCTGGCCAAGAACATCAAGTCGCGCTACGAGATGTTCGACGTCAACGTCTATCAGGAAAACATCTTCCACACCAAGATGCACCTGAAGGACTTCGACCTGGACCAGTACCTGTTCGAGGAGAAGGCCAAGAACCTCTCGTTCAAGGAGCGCATGAAGATCGAGGCGCTGCTGCGCCGCGAGATCGAGGAGCTGTTCCACGGCCGCAACCTGGCCGAGTGATGGTTACATGCGGTTCGGGTGCGGGCGCTTAGGCTTGCACCACTGAGAAACACGGCGGGACGGCCCGCCCCATGCCGCAAGGCATGGACCACAGCCGACGGCGGCCCGGTGCGAAAGCATCGGGCCGTTTCTTTTTGCGATTGCCCGCGCCCGCCCGTGCATCCGGCGCGTGGTGCGGGAAGGAGGAATCAGATGCCCTGGGTTTACCTGCTGCTGGCTGGCCTGTTCGAAATCGGCTTCGCGCTGGGCCTGAAATACAGCGAAGGCTTCACCCGTTTGTGGCCGAGCGTCGGCACCGTGGTGGCTGCCGGCATCAGCTTGTGGTTGCTGACGCAGGCGATGAAGCAGATCCCGATCGGCACCGCCTATGCCGTCTGGACCGGCATCGGTGCGATGGGCGTGGCGGTGCTGGGCATCGTCCTGTTCAACGACAGCGCCTCGCCGGCGCGGTTGGCCTGCGTGGCGCTGATCGTGGCCGGCGTGATCGGCTTGAAACTCGCATCGGCCTGAGCCGACAGGACGTCATTCCCCGCAGGAGCGCACCTTGGTGCGCGATGAGGCTCTACCGGGGATGCCCCATCGCGCACCGAGGTGCGCTCCTGCGGGCATGCTGCAACCGGCAGGTTGGGTGCAGTGGCTTCGCTACCGGCGAGGGCTACCGGATGGCGCTCAAAGCCGGTAAGCCACCGTCTTCATCGCCTTGGAGGCCAGCGCCATCACCGCCGGGATTGGCTGCGGCAGCACGCGGGCGCCGGCATGCTCGGCATGCTCGGCGTGGCGCGCCTCGTCGGCCTTCATGACCCGCAGGATCGCGCGGCTGCGCTGGTCGGCTGGCGGCAGGGTCTCCAGATGCTCGTCCAGGTGCGCCTCGACCTGGCGCTCGGTCTCGACCACGAAGCCGAGGTTCCAGCCATCGCCGCGCAGCCCGGCCAGCGTACCAATGGCATAGCTGCCGGCGTACCACAGCGGGTTGAACAGGCTGGGGTGGCTGTCCAGTTCGCGCAGGCGGTCGGCGCACCAGCTCAGGTGGTCGGTTTCCTCCTGCGCCGCCTCCAGCAGGTGCGCTCGGGTGGTGGGGTCGCGCGCGACCGCGGCCTGGCCGAAATACAGCCCTTGCGCGCAGACCTCGCCGACGTGGTTGATGCGCATCAGCCCGGCCGCGTGCCGCCGCTCGTGCGTTTCCAGCGTGATTTCCGGGGTGTTGCCGGCCGGGTTCGGGCGCATGGCCGGCGGATTGCCGAATACGGTGTCCAGCGCGCGTTGCGCCTCGGTCAACAGGTGGTCCAGCGGCGTGTGGGCGCGGGTGGTGGTCATGGCATCCGGGCGGGAAGGGCGTCCCCGGGATTCTCGCCGCTGGCATGGGGGCTGCCAAGGCCGGAGGGCCCCGCGGTTGCACGGAGGTGGAACGGCCAGTACAATCCCGTCTCTTGTGTTTCACCTTCACAACGCGTGGCAGAGTTCCGGCAGAGCAGCGCCGCAATGAGCCCGACCTAACCTGAGTTCTTTCATGAGCACTTTCACCGCAAAGAACGAGACCGTCCAACGCGACTGGTATCTCGTCGACGCCTCGGGCAAGACCCTGGGCCGTCTGGCCACCGAGCTGGCCCGCCGCCTGCGTGGCAAGCACAAGCCCGTCTACACCCCGCACGTCGATACCGGCGACTACCTGGTTGTCATCAATGCAGAAAAGATTGCCGTCACCGGCAAGAAGCTGCAGGACAAGATGTACCACCGCTTCACCGGCTACATCGGCAACCTGAA